>OGRI01001237.1_pt1 | contig 22584 bp, 23 predicted proteins | sample 1553391 | NCBI WGS metagenome assembly OGRI01 (sample SAMEA2580052, study PRJEB22360) | human gut metagenome | reverse complement strand
TACAGATGGTTAAGGTGGTGATCAATGTGGTCATCACTTTTTCTATTTCTGAAAAGACAGGAATATTTCGAGTTTATGGAAGATTAAGAGGAGGGTTCAACTAATGAAGTCAAATATAGAAATGAAAATGGAGCTTATGAAGCGAAGACAAGCGGTACATGCAAATAAGATACAGGCACTTATGCTAATGATAACAGTGATGCAGATCCCGGAAAAAGAGAAGAACCGAAAGATATTAAAAGATGTTCGAGTTAGTACCGCATTATTGTGGATTCTTACATGTGTAGAGGATTTAGTGTTAATGATCCGAAAAAGATGAATGCAGATGCTGTGGCATTAGAGATAATGGATCGCAGGAATTAAAAACAGTAATTAAAATCGAGGGATAAAATGGGAAAAGAACAAATATTTTTACAGCATATTTTTACAGGGACAGGTGATTGTACAGAATGATAAGTTTGTTTTACAGGAAAGATGTACTACAGAGGTTATATCTATGTTATACTTGAGTTGATCTTGCGTGAAAAATCTATCAAAAGGTGTATAGTAAAAGGAAAATTAGATTGTCCGTCTGTCTTTCGATAGACTGCGAAAAGTCAATAACTCAAACTTCGCAGATAGATTTTAGCTATGCATCTTGAAAATTCAATACCTGGCAGTTATTCAGTTGTCAATGTTCAGACCTTAGGAAGAGAGTTTCTGCAGTTGATTGAAACAACGGATATGCAGAAAGTGTATAAGATGCCGATTCTGTACGGTTTCTATAACGAGGGAGATGTACGGCTGGCTGTTATAGATGCTGAGGTAGTGGAAAGCTGGAAAAAGTTCTTTGACCGAGGAACAAACTGGAAGGATTTTCCGAAAGTAACTTCATACGAAGAGTATCGTACGATGGAATATTATCGGAGAAGGTATGTAGAAAACTGATTCTTAATATTATCTCAAGAGGAATTAAAATATGATGTACACAGTAAAACGAATCGATGAAGACCTGGATTTTGGTTGTGAAGAACGGCTGGATGATGCACCAGTCATGGCAATAGTGACTCTTGTGGATTCTTCAGGAAAAGAAGTGACAGTAAAAGCGGAGGACGCCAGGCTCTATGAGCGTAATATCAATGAAGGAGACAAAGTTTGTTTCGATGTAAATAATAAATTGGAAAAAGTAGAATGAAAGCTACAGGGAGAAAGTAAATGATAAAGCAAATTGTAAAATATGAATCTGGAAAGTATTTCGTCCGATATGCCACAGAACTGAAAGAACTTGCAGGTAGGCAGAAGCTTGTAGCCGAATGCAAAACAGAAATATAGATTTGAGGTAGTACCGGTAGATTTTTGGCCAAGATAAATAAGAATTAGAAACAGAACACAGGAGAACCGGGAGGTGTAGAATGATGGAAAAGAAAAGAACCTATATTGCAATCGATCTTAAGTCATTCTATGCGTCTGTGGAATGTAAAGAACGAAATAGGGATCCTTTGACGACCAATCTTGTGGTTGCGGATAAAAGCAGAACAGAAAAAACCATCTGTCTTGCGGTATCTCCAGCATTAAAGTGTTATGGGATACCAGGAAGAGCTCGTTTATTTGAGGTTGTTCAAAAAGTAAAAGAAGCCAATAGCGCCCGCAGGTGGAAAGCGCCGAACAGAACTTTTATCGGAGTCTCTGATGACAGCACAGAATTAGATATCAATCCGGCACTGGAGATTGATTATATTGTCGCCCCTCCTCGGATGGCTCTCTATCTGGAATACAGCACCAGAATTTACAGCATTTATCTGAAATATATTGCGCCGGAAGATATTTTCCCGTATTCGATTGACGAAGTATTTATGGATGTAACGAATTATCTGCATACCTATAATATGACAGCAATAGAACTTGCAATGACCATGATACAGGATGTACTGAAAACAACAGGCATAACTGCAACTGCAGGAATCGGAACAAATATGTATTTGTCCAAGATTGCGATGGATATCGTGGCGAAGCATATTAAAGCAGATAAAGATGGCGTACGAATTGCGGAACTGGATGAAATGTCATACCGAAGGAAACTCTGGAGCCACAGACCTCTTACTGATTTCTGGAGAGTCGGAAAGGGATATGCAAAGAAGCTGGAAGAATATGGACTTTATACGATGGGCGATATTGCAAGATGTTCCATCGGAAAAGAGAATGAATTATACAACGAAGATCTGTTATATAAGCTGTTTGGCGTTAATGCAGAGCTGCTGATCGATCATGCCTGGGGATATGAGCCCTGTACCATGGAAATGGTCAAGGATTATAAGCCGGAAACGAACAGTGTTTGTTCCGGGCAGGTACTTCATTGTCCTTATGACTTTGAAAAAGCAAAATTAGTCGTCAAAGAGATGACGGACCAGATGGTTTTGGATTTGGTGGATAAGAAGCTTGTAACGGATCAGATTGTGTTGACGGTTGGCTATGATATTGAGAATCTGAACAATGCCGACAGGAAAAAGCAGTATCATGGAGAGGTTACGATCGACCGTTATGGAAGAAGAATTCCGAAACATGCACATGGAACGATCAATCTGAAACGGCAGACTTCCTCAACAAAACAGATAATGGATGCAGTAATAGAGTTATATGACAGGATTGTTGACAGAAACCTGCTTGTCAGAAGAATCAATATCACGGCGAACAGGCTTGTGGATGAGAGTTCTGTAAAGAAAGAAGAAGTGTATGAGCAGATGGATCTTTTTACAGATTATGAGGCGCAAAGGAAAAAGAAGGAAGAGGAAGAAGCCGCGCTGGATCGCGAAAAACGTATGCAGGAAGCAATGCTCAGTATTAAAAAGAAATTTGGAAAAAACGCTGTGCTGAAGGGGATGAATCTTCAGGAAGGTGCAACCGCCAGGGACAGAAATGAACAGATTGGCGGTCACAAGGCGTAAAGGAGTTGAAAGAGGATGAAAAATAATTCTTATGAAGATATCATCAATTTACCCCATCCGGTCTCTAAGAATCATCCGCAAATGCCACTTCGGGATCGGGCAGCGCAATTTGCTCCTTTTGCAGCCCTGACCGGGCATGATGCTGCGATAAAGGAAACAGCAAGATTAACCGATGAAAGATTGGAACTGAGCGAGGAAGTGATTGCTCAGCTGAATGAAAAAATCAATATAATCAGAAATAATATCGGTATAGAACAGAATGTATCGATAACCTATTTTGTTCCCGATGCAAAAAAAGCAGGCGGCTCCTATGTTACGTGCTCTGGTATTGTAAAAAAGATAGACGAATACGAGCTTACCATCATTATGACGGATCAAACAGTTATTCCAATCGAGCAGATAAGTGATATTAAATGTGAAGAGTGGTAAATGTAAAAACAGATACAAAGAATATAGAATGTTTCACTAGAAAAAGTTGAGACAGAAAGTGGAGGTGACCATCATGGCTTCTTTTGATCAGAAGCTCCGTAAGTTATATCTGATGGAAATCCTGCTGGAACGTACCGATGATGAACATATGTTAAATGCATCGGAGTTGTGCACGATTCTGGATCAGGAATGGCCGACTGATAAAGTGGCACTATCTCGCTGACTTAAAGCAATTTATCACATCGAGTTGGAATTGTTGACAATCATATTGGCCTAGACTATACTTGGTTTATCAAGCGCGGCTCGAAAATTCTGTATTGTCAGAAAAATAAGTAGATGTTGAGTTCAAGAAGGTAAAACTTTCATAAAGAGGTGTCAGAATGGATAAAAAAACAACGTTGGAAATGATTGCAGCAATTTCAAATGCAAACGGTACATCAGGCTTCGAAGATGAAGTGGTTGCAGCGATTCGTCCTTATGCAGAAGGACTCGGAGAAATTACAGAAGATCGCATGCGCAACCTATATATCCGCCGTAAAGAAAATAACGGCAAACGTCCGGTTGTTCAGCTTGATGCACATAGTGATGAGGTTGGTTTTATGGTGCAGGCTATATGCCCGAACGGAACTCTCCGCATCATTCAGCTCGGAGGCTGGGTGAACCACGATATTCCGGCTCATAAAGTTTTGGTCCGTAACCGATTTGGAGAATATATTCCAGGTATTACTGCCAGCAAGCCTCCGCATTTCATGACAGAGCAGGAGCGTAAAGCACCTCTGGATATGAAAGATATCACGGTAGATGTTGGCGCTGTTTCTAAAGAAGAGGCGGTTGAAAAGTTCGGTATTCGTATCGGTGAACCGGTAGTGCCGGATGTGACATTTACATATTCAGAAACCACAGATCTGATGGTGGGCAAGAGCTTTGACTGTCGTCTGGGATGTGCGGCAATTCTTAAGACCATGCATACTCTGGCTGGTCAGGATTTGAATGTGGATATTGTTGGCGCTTGTGCAGCACAGGAAGAAGTTGGTGTACGTGGTGCCACTGTGACAGCACAGGTAATTAAGCCGGATATCGCAATTGTTTTTGAAGGATGCCCGGCAGATGATACGTGCGTTGAGCAGTATATGGTTCAGACGGCTATTAAGCGTGGCCCGATGCTTCGTCACATTGATTCACGCATGATTACCAATCCACGTTACCAGAGATATGCGCTTGATCTGGCAGAAAAGCTTGGCATCCCGGTTCAGGATGCAGTTCGCAGTGCTGGTTCAACCAATGGTGCAGTTATACATCTGACTGAAAAAGCAGTTCCGGTCATCGTTATTGGTGTTCCGGTTCGCTATGCGCACACACATTACGGAATTTCAGCTTATGCTGATTTTGATAATGCGGTTAAGTTGGCATGCGAAATTCTTAAAAGACTTGACGAAGAGCAGATTATGAGTTTCTAAAAAAATATAATGCTGTGCTGAAAGCGACAGGTATAACGGCAACTGCCGGAAAAGAATATGCAAAGAAGCGTATCACAGTTATTTAAACGTTTATGTGACAAACGTAACTGTCTGTGATATTATGAAAGTGGTATAGGCGAAAATGACTTTTGCAGAAACGAAAGTATTTTCAGATTTTATTTAAAAATATACTTATTCTAATGAATAAGTGAGAAGCCATATAGATACGGGACGGTATGAGTACAAAGAACATTACCAGTGAACAGTAATGTAGGAGAACAGTTCGAACATATGTATCGGCTGTTCTCCTTTTGTTTTCAGGCATTAATGGGGGAATATTTTCTATATAAGTGTTGGGAGATTTTATGGAAAAGTTTAAGGCAAATGATAATAAGAATGAAGAACATGAGATTAACTACAGACAATTTAACAAAAAGCTGGAACTTCTGAATCAGATTCTGTCTCTGATATCAGACATTAATCAGGCATCGGATGAGAAAGAGATAGATACCATTCGATTTTATTGCACAGCCCGTTGAAAAACAGTTGGAAGAAAACATAATGAGGAAAATTCAATGAAAATAAATAATACAGCTGCTAAACATATTAAGAAATACTGCTATATTGTCGGCCTCCTCTCTTTCCTGATCGCGTTTTTTGCGTGTAGTCAGATGCTCAGATATCAGGAAAAGGAAAAAAAAGCATCGGGAATCTATATGGCACAAAGTACGATAAGGAGAGTCAAGGCAAAACTGGACAATTATATAACGATTTCTGATCTTCTTGGAAATTATATCATTGATGGATCGGATATGGATGAAAACACTTTTTCAGAACTGGCAGAAAAGATCCCAAATGAGGATGGTGTGGTAAAGGCATTTGAGCTGGCACCGAAAGGAATCATAACCGAAATCTATCCTATGCAGGGAAATTCAGAGGCTCTTGGACTGGATGTACTGGGGGAACATGAACGGAAAAAGGATGCAGCTCTGGCTAAGGAAACCGGGGAGTATACACTTGGCGGCCCCTATCAGTTAAAGCAGGGAGGAACCGGAGCATTACTTTTTAAACCGGTTTATCGAACCGATGATTCCGGAGAGAGTAGTTTCTGGGGATTTGTACTCCAGGTGATTGACTGGGACCGTTTTATGAGTGACATAAATCTGCAATCCTTAAGTGAGGCGGATTTCAGTTATAAAATCTGGTCTTATGACAGAAGCAGTGGAGATAAGGTTATTTTTGCCCAGAGTCAGGACGATATGCCGGAAGACAGCCTGACGATAGAATGTGAGATCCCGAATAACACATGGTATTTTGATATTGTGCCTTCGAATGGGTGGATCCCGGTTTCATATTGGCTCCTCGCTATTGCCGCTTCTTATATATTTTCATTATTGGTCGCTACAATTTATTATCAGATATCCAGCAAAAAGCACAGAGAAAAACAATATGCAGTTGATCTTAAGAATGCAGCGGAGCTGGCGAAAAGTGCAAACGAAGCAAAAACGCGATTTCTGTTTAATATGAGTCATGATATACGGACACCGATGAATGCGATCATAGGTTTTTCCGGATTGCTGGAAAAGAATCTTCAGAACGAGGAAAAAGCAAAGGAATATCTGGGAAAAATCTGTTCTTCCGGAAATCTGCTGATGTCGATCATTAACCAGATCTTGGAGATAGCCCGTATTGAAAGCGGTACTACAGCGCTGCAGCTGAAAGCTGAGGATATAAATACAGTATTTCATACGGTAAACACGGTATTTGAGGATGATATAAGGAAGAAGAACCTGCAGTATTCGGCAGATTTGGATGTAAATCATGCGTTTATCTTTTGCGACAGAGTGAAACTTCAGGAGATAATGCTGAATATTATCAGCAATGCAATAAAGTACACGTCTGATGGGCATGTGGTCCATGTAAAGATATATGAGAAAGATTCAGAGGATCCCCGGAAAGCCCGATTTATTTTTACCTGTGAAGATGCAGGCATTGGCATGAGTGAGGAATATCTTCCACATATCTTTGAAGAATTTTCCAGAGAGCATACAACCACAGAGAACAAGGTCGCTGGTACAGGACTGGGCCTTCCTATTGTAAAATCCATGATTGAGTTGATGGGAGGAAGTATCCGGGTAGAAAGCGCGCAAGGTGCCGGGACAAAATTCACAGTAGATATTTCTTTTGATACAGCATCAGAAGAGGATGTATATAGGAATCAGATATCTGAACAGCCAGATATATTAGAAAAGCTGAAAGGAAAACGTATTCTTCTTGCAGAGGATAATGATCTGAATGCAGAGATTGCGATAGAACTGCTTGCAGAACAAAAGATCATTGTATACCGTGCGAAGGATGGAGCAGAGTGTCTGGATAAGCTGGAGAAAGCAGATTCCGGATATTATGATATGATTCTTATGGACATTCAGATGCCGGTGATGGATGGATATAATGCTGCAGCCAGGATACGCAGGATGAAAGATGAGAAGAAAGCCTCCATCCCCATTGTTGCAATGACAGCAAACGCCTTTGCAGAGGACAGGCAGAAGGCAATATCGATGGGAATGAATGATCATGTGGCAAAACCAATTGATATGAATGTACTTTTACCGGTGATAGCAAAATATATAAGGTGAAATATCAGTTGGGATTACAAGTATCAAGAATTGCGGCGCGAAATCATGCGAATGCATGATTTCTGTGCATCGCGAAGCGTGTTGCTGGTCACGGAGTGAACAGTAACAATCAGAAAGGAGCTGTTGCAGAAATGCAATGGCTTCTTTTGCATATAGCATGCAAATATGGTAAACTGTAGATGTTTGAAAGCATATTTATTTTATAATAAAATGGCGGTTTGCCTACAGGCAAAAGCGCGGGCAATAAAGGAACTTATTAATTATGAAAAAATCCACATTGACTGTTTTTTTTATTATAGTAGGCTGTATGTTATTTCTCTCTGGAATCTGGATTTATTTCCAGAAAAAACTGGATCAGGTGGATCTTGGTGAAGGAGAGGGGGCATCCAGCTACGCAAAACATTATCTGATGATATCAGGAGAGGAAAATACCCTGATGTGGGATTCTATCTATGAAAGCGCCAGCCAGGCGGCAAAGGATGCAGATGCTTATCTGGAATTGATCGAGCCCGGACACGATTCCAATTATAGTCAGGCGGACTATCTGCGTATTGGAATTGCCTCCCAGGTGGACGGAATCATTCTGGAAGCTGATGGAAGCGATGAAGAGCAGGAACTGATCCAGGAGGCCTCAGATGCGGATATTCCAGTAGTTACGGTGCTGACAGATGATTCCTCCAGTGCCAGAATCAGCTTTGTTGGACTGAATAGTTATCAGCTTGGAAATGCTTACACGGAACAGATCCTTGGACTTTTAAAGGAGCATGAGAATACGCAGGTCCTTCTTTTGTCAAATTCCCAGTCCAAGACACAGGAGACCAATCTGATCTATTACCAGATTAAAAAAGAACTGGAGGAAAAAAAGAAGGATTATCAGACCGTAACGATTTCAGAATACAACATTGACAGCAGCTCTGGCTTTGATACAGAGGAATTTGTCCGGGATATTTTTGTAAGCGAGGAGAACCTGCCAGATGTGCTGGTGTGCATGGACGAGGTTGTGACAGAGTGCGTTTACCAGGCTCTGGTTGACTATAACCAGGTTGGAAATGTGGATGTAGTTGGTTTTTATTATTCCGATGTAATTCTGGATGGTATCAGCAAAGGGATTATTTCTTCGGCTATCGCTCTGGATATGGATGAAATCGGAAGATACAGCGTGAATGCCCTGGAAGAGTTTTCCTCCTTGGGACATACCAGCAACTATTACAGTGTGGGTCAGCATGTGATCACCAGAAGCAATGTTGGTGCTTACAGAACGGAGGGGAATTAAATGAGAGAGAGAAAAGGAAGCCTTTCCGTCCAGAATTCCATACAGACAAGATTAAGCTTTGTTATGGCCCTTGTCATGGTGTTTGTAGTATGCATCAATTTTTTTATCTTTGAACAGATCCATACCGGTGTAGACCGGATTGATGCTGTTTTTTCCAGCAATGCAGCGATTAATGATCTCTCGGATACCTTAAACAAGCTGGAAGGAACGGTTTACGAATATCTGAATATAAAGGGAACCAAGGCTCTGGAAAATTACTATCGCTATGAGCAGGATTACCGGGAGCTTCTGGATAAGCTGAATGACCGGAATGTGGACAATGAAGTAAAAATGCTGGAAAAAAATATACGCAGAATGTCAGAAAGCTATCTGAATCAGACCAGCGAGACTGTTCAGGCCAAGCGAGGCAGAAATATTGAGAAGTACAAGGCTTCTTATGAAAAAGAACTGCAGCTTTATAAATATATCAATTCTTATATTTACAAGCTGAATAATCTGCGTTTCCGGATGAATTCCTCCAATTACCAGCTCCTGCTTTCTTCTATGGATGTACTGTATCGGCTGGCGTTGGTGGTTATTTTCATTGTGGCAGCAGTAGGCGTGGCTATTATCATTCTGTTTGTGCAATCCATGATCCGGCCGCTGACCCAGCTTTCCAGTACTGCTCATGAGGTTGCCCTGGGAAATCTGAATGTGCCAATTCTGCCTGTTGTCTGCGAGGATGAGGTTGGCGTGGTAACACGGAGCTTTAATCAGATGCTGGACAGCATACGCATTCATATTAAACAACAGCGTGAAAGTATAGAGAAGCAGGCTCAGATGAAGGAGAGGGAGCTTCTTATGGAGACCCATCTGAAGGAAGCACAGCTGAAGTATCTTCAGGCTCAGATCAATCCTCATTTCCTGTTTAACTGTCTGAATGCTGGTGCCCAGCTTGCCATGCTGGAGGATGCAGAGCGTACTGGTGTTTTTCTGGAAAAGATGGCAGACTTTTTTCGATATAATGTACGGAAAATGGAGGATGACGCACTTCTCTGGGAAGAGGTGGATGCAGTTGACAATTATATTTATATTTTAAATGTCCGATTTGCCGGAGATATCAATTATGAAAAAGATGTGGATGAGGGAATCGGGAATTTCAGGATTCCAAGTATGATTTTGCAGCCTCTGGTGGAAAATGCAGTGCAGCATGGAATCCACGACTGTATGGAAACTGGAAAAATCAGAATGTCTATTCACAAGGATGGAGATGATCTGGAAATCACAGTCAGTGATAATGGCGCCGGAATGACACAGGAGATGATCAGGTCTGTTATGGCAGGGAAAGCACGAAATAATGGAGAGGACCGTTATTCTACAGGTATAGCAGTAGGAAATGTAATTGACAGATTGGAACTGTATTATAAACAAAAAGGTCTTCTTACCATAGAAAGTGATGGTCTGGGACTTGGAACCAGTGTGCATATCACCTTACCGGTGGAGGTTGAAGGTACCAGTGAATGAGTAAAAAGTGATAGCACGGAGTATGCTGCAATGAGCAGTGAACAGAGGCTGAATAAAGGGGAGCAAAAAAATGTACCGTATTCTGATAGCAGATGATGAAGGACTTATGCTGGAGGCTTTTAAAGGAGTGATTCTGGCTGAATTCGGAGATAAATGCAGTGTGGAAACTGCGAAAACAGGAAGGGCGGTAATCGAGAAGGCGGAGACTTTTCACCCGGATATTGTGTTTATGGATATTCACATGCCTGGAATTAACGGAATCCAGGCCATGCGGGAAATCCGGAAGTTCAACAATTCCGCCTTGTTTTATGTGGTTTCCGCATATGACAAATTTGATTACGCTAAAGAAGCCATTAATCTTGGTGTGGAACAGTATCTTACGAAACCGATTTCGAAAAGTAAGATTATTTCTGTGGTGGAAGAAGCGACAGCAAAGGTGGATAAGGTGCGTGATCAGAGAAGTAATCTGTTGAAAATCCAGGAAAAGCTGGAGACAGTTATCCCGGTTGTGGAATCTGGTTATGTAAATTCTCTTCTTTTCCAGAAAGAGATGGCAGCAGCAGATTATTACCAGCAGCTTCTTGATATTGAATACAGCCAGGGTTATGTTATGGTGGTGCAGTTTGGACAAAGCTATGAAAATGGAAGACTGGTAAGCCCGGTTGGAATGAATGTGAAAGCCCAGAGCTTTTATCCGGAATTCCGGGATGTGGTGAAGTCTGCTTTTCCTTGTGTGGTTGGAAATATTATGTCCAATCGTATCCCTGTAGTAGTACCTTGTGAAATTTTTCAGAATCCTTATGAAGACCGCATTGATCTGGTGGAAAAGGCAAGAGAACTGGTGGCAAGGCTGGAAGGCAGACTGGATGCAAAATTCCGTGTGGGAATTGGAAGAGTATGGGAAATGGAAGAGCTTGAGAGATCTTACCGTGAAGCACTCCGGGCATTAAACGGAAGCCTGAGCCGGGTAATTCATATAGAGGATCTTTCCCAGAATGGTGTCTATGACGAGGCTTTTCCCGGCAATGATGAGAAGCGGATGTTCCGCTGCCTTGAGGAAGGAAATGAAGAGGGTATGCTCCAGGAGGTGAACTTCTTCTGTGACTGGATGGTGGAGCATTATTCACAGGATATGAATAATATCCGCTTGAAAATACTGGAGTTTATTATCTGGGGAGAGAAGATTGCTTTTGAAAGCGGCGCGATCAATTATGGATTTAGTTACCGCAGAGACTATTTGGATACTGCCATGTCGCTTTCTACTTATGAGGATCTTCGTAAATGGTTTCAGGAAAAGATGGTAAATGTATGCCGGGCAATCCGGGATCAGAAGGAAGATCAGTCTAATTCCGCAGTAAAGAAGGCCATGCTTTATATTCAGGAAAATTACAGCAGGGATATTTCTCTGGATGATGTATCCAGCCAGGTGAATATCAGTCCTTATTATTTCAGCAAGATTTTTAAGGAGGAGACTGGGGAGAATTTTATTGAGTATCTGACCAGAGTCCGGATCGATAAAGCCAAAGAGCTTCTGGTGGATGCAAATGTGAGCGTAAAGGAAGCGGGAATCCAGAGCGGCTATTCGGATCCAAATTATTTCAGCAGGATTTTTAAGAAGCAGATGGATATGACTCCAAGTGAGTATAAAGCGAGGTATGGAAAATGAGAAAGTGTCGTTGGCTGATCTTGTCGTTGGCTTTGCTCCTGGCAGCTGCATTGGCAGCAGGTTGCGGAAGTAGGCCTCAGGAGCCGCAGAAGGAAGAAGCAAAAGAGGAAGATAAGCTGCAGATCGGGCTTAGCTTTGACTCTTTTGTAATTGAGAGATGGCTGCGGGACCGGGATATGTTTGTTTCTACGGCCCAGAGCCTTGGGGCAGAAGTGAATGTGCAGGTAGCCGGAGGTGTTGTGGAAGAGCAGATTTCCCAGATAGAGTATTTTATTAAGAAAAAGATGGATGTGATCGTGGTGATCCCTATTGATGGAAATGCGCTGTATGATGTGCTGAAGGAAGCCCGGGAAATGGGGATTTATATAATCTGCTATGACCGCATTGTGGAAAATGTTAATGCAGATCTGTATATTACCATTGATAATGAAAAGGTTGGAACCCTTATGGGAGAGGCGCTGATCCAGGCTTGTCCGGAGGGAGGAAATATTTTTGCCATCAATGGATCTCCTACAGACAGAAATGTGGATGAAGTTGTGAGGGGGTTCAATAAAGCCATTGAAGGCAGTAATCTGAATGTGGTTTATACGGGATATTGCGATAACTGGATGGCAGAGCTGGCCGGAAATTATGTGACTCAGGGTTTGGAAGTTACAAAAGATATTGTAGGAGTGATGTGCGGAAATGATGATCTGGCAAGTCAGGCAGTGAAGGTATTGTCGGAGAACCGGCTGGCAGGGAAGGTTGCTGTGGTGGCCCAGGATGCGGATCTGGCAGCTTGTCAGAGGATTGTGGAAGGTACACAGGAAATGACCGTCTATAAGCCTATTGAACAGGAAGCGAATACGGCGGCCGAGTTCGCAGTGGCGCTTGGCAAAGGAGAGGATATTACTTCCGGAGAAGGGGAATACAAGGCAGTAGAAACCTTCAATGATGGGACATATGACATTCCTTATTATAAAATCGATCCAATAGCGGTGACGGCGGAAAATATGGATAAGGTGATCATTGACGGGGGATTTCATACGAGAGAGGATGTTTATTTGAATATTCGATAAGGAAAGGTGCTTCAAAGCGGACGCAGTGCGGACGAAATAACAAAAAGACTGATTTTTCATGCAGCTGCATGAAGAACCAGTCTTTTTGTATGGGGAAAAGAATTTTTTATGAATATACTCTGTCGATTTGAATCACGGCACAATAGTTGCCATCATCCATATTGCGGATGCGTTCTTTGAGGAGATTTGTGATCTCCACGTTGGTGAGTTTGCATTCGAAAGGAACCGCTATGTCGAAGATCAGGTTTGTGTGGGTAGGACCTTCTACTATGCGAAAATCGTGAATGGAAAGACGACGGTCCAGATTGCGAGTGATTTCTTCAATCTGGCTGCGTATTTCATTGACCTCCTTGTTGTCTGTGACAATGGGATCAATGTGGATGGTGGCAGAACAATTCAGTTTGTCCTGAAGCTCATGCTCAATGTTGTCAATCTCATCGTGGATAATCAGCAGATCTCCGTGGGCGGGAACCTCAGCGTGGAGGGAAAGAATCAGTCTGCCTGGACCGTAGTCATGGACAATCAGGTCATGCATGCCGTGGACAAGGGGATGGGCAAGAACGATCTCTTCGATTTCCTCTACTAAATTTTTCTCCGGGGCTTGTCCGAGAAGGGGATCAATGGTATCCTTCATTGTAGTGGTTCCGGTATAGAAGATAAAAATGCCCACCAGGACACCGAACCATCCGTCCAGCACCAATCCGGTAAGCTGACTGATGATAGTTGCCAGAAGAACCAGACTGGTGGAAACTGTGTCACTTAAACTGTCTCCAGCTGTAGCCTGCATGGCAGTACTGTCGATTTTGTGACCGATAGTGCGGTTATAGTAGTACATATATATTTTTACCAGAATAGATGCAATAAGGACAGCAATAATAACTGGGCTGCATTCAATGGGCTCCGGGGTGCGGATCTTGTCAATGGAGGAGCGGATCAGCTCGAAGCCCATGATCAGAATCGCAACTGAGACAAGAAGTCCAGAGATATATTCCATGCGTCCATGTCCAAAGGGATGCTCTGTATCCGGTTTTTGTCCGGAGAGCTTGAAGCCCACCAGAGTGATCACAGAGGAGCCTGCATCCGATAAGTTGTTGAAGGCATCCGCCGTGATGGCAATAGAGCCGCTTAGGATTCCGGCAAGCCATTTTCCTATAAAAAGAAAAATGTTCAAGGCAATTCCAACAGCTCCGCAGAGCATGCCATAAGACTGGCGAACCTTGGGGGAGCTGTAGTCTTTGTAATCTTTGATGAAAAAACGGGATAAAAATGTTATCATAAAAACTTCACCTCAAATATAAGAAGAAAAGGAACTGTTCAGTTCTTTTACAGTTACGCGCTTTGTGATGCACAGAAAGGTGAACCTTTCTGCGGTATTCCCACAGCTGCCATCTGGGGCTTTCATAGTGAAAATGTTCCGCGGAATAGTACTTGCTGAATAGTTACCTGAAAAAATAAAATAGTTACTGTGTATCCTGTGGATAAATTCTTTCTAATATAGCACATTGCGGAGAAAAATACCAGAGAAAATTTATAAAATGTCTGATTAAAGTGTGGATAAATCGTTGTTCTAAAAGACACTTGTTGTGGATGGGCGTGTATAAGGTGGAGACAGCAAGCAGGCTTTGTGGAAAAGCTGATCAGCAATCCAGGAAGAATGTGGAAAACTTTTTGAAAAAAAGATGGAAATATGGGGAAAAAGTGGTTGACAGAAACGGAGGCTTATAATATAATAACTCAATGTGACGTAGTGCGAGATACTTTAGCCAATAGCCCCGGCGACGGTATTTATCAGCGGTTTCGGACATTTCCGCAGTAATTGCACCATCGTTTCCATATTACTAACATATGCGAGAATTCGCATTTATACAAACAATCGTTGATAAATAACAGGAGGTAAAACCATGCAGACTTATATGGCTAATCCAGATAAAATCGAAAGAAAATGGTATGTAGTTGACGCTGATGGATGTACTCTTGGCCGTCTGGCATCCGGAGTAGCAAGCGTTTTAAGAGGAAAAAATAAACCACAGTTTACACCACACGTAGACACAGGTGATTATGTAATCATCGTAAACGCTGACAAGATCAAAGTTACAGGTAAGAAATTAGAGCAGAAAATCTACTACAATCACTCCGATTATGTAGGTGGAATGAGAGAAACCACATTAAAAGAAATGTTAGCAAAGAAACCTGAGAGAGTTATCGAGCTCGCAGTTAAAGGTATGCTTCCAAAAGGACCTTTAGGAAGAAGCATGTACACAAAACTTTTCGTATATGCAGGACCGGAACACAAACATGAAGCTCAGAAACCAGAAGCTTTAACATTTTAATTAGGAGGTAGAAAACATTGGCTAGCGCAAAATTCTACGGAACAGGAAGAAGAAAAAAATCAGTAGCAAGAGTTTACCTTACCCCAGGTACTGGTAAAATCACTATCAATAAAAGAGACATTGATGAGTATTTTGGATTAGACACACTTAAAGTTATCGTTCGTCAGCCACTGGCTGCTACCGAGACAGAAGGAAAATTTGACGTTCTTGTAAACGTACACGGTGGCGGATACACAGGACAGGCTGGTGCTATCAGACATGGTATCTCCAGAGCACTCCTTGAGGCAGACAAAGAGTACAGACCAGTTCTTAAAGCAGCTGGATTCCTTACTCGTGATCCTCGTATGAAAGAGCGTAAGAAATACGGTCTCAAAGCAGCTCGTCGCGCTCCGCAGTTCAGCAAGCGATAATTTCAATCGAATGCAGAAAACTATTAAAACCTCGGAAAACCTTGATTTTCCGGGGTTTTTCTTATGTTTTGGATTCTGAAAATTTTCTAAAAAAGTGGTCAATTTTGAAGCGTAGCACATACGTGTAGCACACACGTAGCATACAAATTCGCTTGACAGATTTGGAAAATACTGATAAAATGCGGACAATCTCATATTAGAGTTTTCTGTGGGGCAACCGTGAAGATTTAGGGGGCTAAAATCAGATCGGGACAGAGGACAAAAAGAAAAAGGGTACCCGTAGTGGGACACCCTTTGAGAACTGTTGATTCTTGTTGAACTTGATCGGGCAGAACAGGAAAGAGAAATCACAGTGAAAGGTATAAAAGATGGAATTGCAGCTAGTACCAAGAAGTCTGGACGTAAACAGGGGCAACTTGACAAAATGTCGCCAGAATTAGAAAAAGATATTAAAAAGTTTCTTACAGATCGTAGCATAAAACAAATAGATTTAATGAATAAATATAATATAAGTAGAAACACATTAAAAAAATATATTGAGTATATTGCAAACAAAAAATGCATATGATATAATGCCAATAGGCAAAGAGATTATAAGTCCATGCGGACAAAAGAGTGAAAGCCCTCGAAGTTGCAGCTTCTTGGGCTTTCTTCTTATTTATTATAGTGGATAAGAAACCACTAGGTTAGAGTTGTCCTACTTGCCGTCATCTAGCCATTTGCAAACATAGTAGGCAATTATGCTTGCCGTACAGGAGACAAGAAACGAGATTATAATATCCATGCGGTTCACCTCCTCCCGTTGTCGGGTATCGGTTGGACAACGTAAGTATTATATCATAGAACAATGCGTACGGAAAGACTGGACTTGAAACATATACTAGAGCCTGTTTGAAAAATCATTCCCGCAATCTGCACGCCCCACTTTGCGGTATATTTTGCCCGAATTCAGTTGCCGTAGCCCGCTACGGCGCCCTCATCCGGACAAAATCTCCCACAAATTGTGACGCACATCTTGCAGAAAGCCTTTTTCAAACACGCTCTAGGGTGGGGGTATAATATAAACATGCCGGGGGGCGAATAAGGTGCGGAATCATCCTTAGAAAATAAAAAAGACTTTTTCAGAATGGGGCAGCACGTATGCATCAAAACTCACAGCATCTATGTGGCCAGATTTAAAGTGAATAGATAAAGATAAGAAAAGCAGATATGAGTAATAATTATTGCATTATCAGTATCTGCTTTTTTCTGTTTATTTTTTTCCTTTCCATTCTCTCTTTCTCCCACAATTTTGTTTATGGCATCGATCAGAACCAGGATATCAAGATGAGTGTAGACACGTTCTGTAAGCGTCATAGCTCCAGAATGTCCAACAATCTTTTTGATGGTAGTTTCATCAATGCTGTGTTCTTTCATCATGGAAATTGTAGTGTGGCGACCACTTAATTCCAATCTGTTCCATGATTGTGGTGTAATAACTGTCTTTGTAGTTTCGATAAAGGAAGTGTTTCCCGTCAGGTGTTCATTATATGAAAAGACTTATAAAATATTTTTTTTTGTGCACTGAATAATCACAAAATTGAGATTCTTTCTTTGTTTTTCATATCTAGGAAAAGTTTGTGGTACAATACTGAAAGGTATCATTGCTATGCAGAGATTTCTTTGTGAGAATCTGTATCGGAGGAATTAGGATATGCAGAATATATTAGTTGTAGAAGATGATTCTGATTTGAATCAGGCGATCTGTTATTCTTTGAAAAAGTCAGGATATGGAGTTTACGGTGTGACTTTTATGGAGAAAGGGAAGCAGATTTTTTTTGAGAATCAGATAGATATGGTCCTTCTGGATGTGAATCTTCCAGATGGCGAGGGCTTCTCTTTTTGCCAGTGGGTAAAAAAGCAAAAAGAAGTTCCGGTCATTTACCTGACAGCCAGGGATATGGAGGAGGATGCTCTGACAGGATATGAATCCGGGGCAGAAGATTACGTTACTAAACCATTTTCAATGAAGATTTTACTTAGAAAAATAGAAGTCATTTTAAAAAGAACTGCTTCGGTCAATCGTCTGATTTTTGCAGATGAGTATTTATATATAGATTTGGATCATGCACGAGTAACGGTAAAAGGTCAGGAATGCCCCGTCACACCGACAGAGTGCCGTCTGCTTCGTCAATTTCTTATGAACCGGGGACAGCTTCTGACTTATGATCTGTTATTGGAGCGGCTGTGGGACAGTGGAGGACAGTTTGTGGACAAGCACGCACTGGCAGTAAATGTGAATCGTCTGAGAGGAAAGGTTGAAGATAAGAATCACAGGTATATTTCAAATGTATATGGGATGGGATATCAATGGATTGGCTGATATATATCATGATGATAATTTTATTTGCAGCAGTACTGGTATTGTTATGGAAAAACTACCGGATAAAAAAAGAAGCGAAGTTGTTTGCTGAAAAGGTGGAAGATGCTCTGGATGCTATCGTAACAGGAAAAGAATGGAATATGGAAGAAGAATTGGAGGATAGCCTCTGGGGAAGAACAGGAACACAATTAGTGAAAGCCGGGCACGTATTTCGGAAAAAAGAAGAAGACGGTTTTCGTGAGAAAGAAAGAGTAAAGGGATTGATTTCTGATATATCCCATCAGATAAGGACGCCCATTGCCAATATTAAACTATACCTGGAACTTCTTGAGGACGAGGAGTTTTCGCAAAGCGGTCAGGAGTTTTTGGGAAAAATCAAAGGGCAGATGGAAAAAATTGATTTTTTAATGCAGAGCATGGTAAAAATGTCAAGGCTTGAAACGGGAATTCTGCAAATACATAAGGAAGACAAAAATCTATACGAAACAATCCGCCACGCAGTTGCCGGTGTGGTTCCGGGGGCGGCGTTGAAGGGTATTGATCTATATGTGAACTGCGAAGAAAATATGATAATCCGTCATGACAGCAAATGGACGGAGGAAGCAATTTATAATATTCTGGATAATGCACTCAAGTATACCGAACCAGGTGGAAAGATCCATATTCAGACAGAAAGACAGGAATTATTTTTTAAGATCAGCATTTCCGATACTGGAAAAGGGATTGCCCCGGAGAGGCAGGCAGAGATCTTTACAAGATTTTACCGTGAGCCGGAGGTTCATGATAAACCAGGGGTTGGGATCGGATTATATCTTGCAAGAACAATCATGGAACTTCAGAAGGGCTACATAGAAGTACAGTCTGAAGTGGGAAAAGGAGCGTGTTTTCGCCTGTATTTACCGGTGATTAAATCGTAACATAACCGATCGGGGATTGTCACAATCTTGTGATAATTAAAAATTGAGACAGGTTTGTGATTTTTAGGAGATATTCTATAGAATATCAAAAGAAGGAGGCAAACCAATGAAAGAATACATTGTAGAGACAAGAAGCTTAAAAAAATACTATCAAATGGGTGAAAATACGGTAAAGGCATTGGATGGCGTAGATTTTTGTGTGAAAGATCAGGAATTCGTTGCTATTATCGGCAAAAGCGGATCCGGAAAAAGTACACTTTTGCATATGCTGGGTGGACTGGATGTGCCAACAGAAGGGGAAGTGTTGGTAGAGGGTAAGTGTCTTTTGGGGCTGAAAAAAGAACAGCTTGCCATATTCCGCAGAAGAAAGATCGGGTTTATTTTTCAAAATTATAATCTTGTCCCGGATCTTAATGTATATGAGAATGTCATTCTTCCGGTGGAACTGGATGGGAGAAAGGTTGATGTGGAGTATGTGGATGGGATACTGGAACTTTTAGGGCTGTCAGAGAAGAGGGAAGCTCTTCCTGGAACATTATCCGGTGGACAGCAGCAGAGGGCTGCGATTGCCAGGGCGCTTGCGGCGAAGCCCGCCATTATTCTGGCTGATGAACCAACGGGAAATCTGGATTCGGTTACCAGCCATGATGTACTTGGACTTTTGAAAATGGCAGCAAGACAGTTCAGCCAGACCTTGATCCTGATCACTCATGACAGAGACATTGCGCAGCTTGCAGATCGTATCGTACATATTGAGGACGGAAAGATTATAGGAGATACCAGGAAGGGAAGTGATTCCTATGCTTAAGAATCCGAATCAGAAAGTGATCAAAAGGATGGCAGGGAATGCTCTAAAAGTAAACAGGAGAAAGACCATTACTCTGTTCCTTGCGGTTCTTCTTTCTTCCTTTTTGGTATTCACAATGTTCACAGTTGGAGACTCTTATTTCAGGCTTCAGAAAATTCAAAATATCCGTATGTCAGGAGCTGAGTTTGATGCAATTATGTATGGAGTGACGGATGAACAGAAGCAAATGTGTGAGAACAACCCGGATATCGTTCTGACAGGTACGGCGGGAGTCTGTGGATGGGTAGAAAAAACAGATCAGGATTCCACACCTGATGTGGGACTGATCTGGGCAGATGATGGATATTGGACACAGATGATGGAGCCGGTCAGAGAAAAGCTGGAAGGAAGATATCCGACAGCTTTGGATGAGATAATGGTAACAAAATCCGCTTTAAAAGAATGTGGTTACGAAGATCTTGATGTAGGCGATACCCTTGCTATGTCTTATGGAACACATGAGGGAATCTTTACAGGGACTTTTCGAATCTGTGGGCTCTGGGACGGATATGGACCCAAGAAACAGTTTTATGTCTCGAAAGAATTCTATGATCAATCGGGATGGAAGCTTTCGCAGGCAGCTTCCGGTCGTTACTTTATGGATTTTAAGCAGAAAATAATGACAAAAACAGAGCAGAATGCTTTTATCGAAAGTATGAATCTTGGAAAGCAGCAGAATCTTTTCTTCATGGAAGATCTTGGCGCATCGGTTCAGATATTGGCAGGTCTTATTGGCTTGATTGCAGTTACCTGTTTGTGTGCGTATCTGCTTATTTATAATATTATGTATCTTTCCGTAGCTGGAAAAGTTCGTTATTATGGTCTGCTTCAGACGGTCGGAATGACAGAAAAGCAGATAAAAAGGATGATGAAGGAACAGATGCTTCTGATCGGATCTGCAGGGACAGTACTTGGATGTCTGTCAGGTGGGCTGGTATCCTTTTTCCTGATTCCTGTTGTTGTAAAATCACTTGGAATCAAAAGTGGCTATGTTGGAGCAGATATGGTTCGTTTTCATCCGGCAGTTCTGCTGGCAACCATCTTACTGGTTGGGGTTACCATCTTTCTGGCCAGCCAAAAACCGACAAAAATGGCAGCAGATATCTCTCCAATAGAAGCGCTTGGTTATCGTCCGACCCACAAAACCGTAAAAGAAAGAAAAGCAGGAAAGGGAAAAGTAATAGCAAGACTTTCCCTGGAGCAGGTTACAAAGGATAAGAAAAGAACTGCGGTGGTACTGTTGTCTTTGGCAGCCAGTCTGTCTGTGTATCTTTGTATTGTGACCATGCTGGACAGTCAGGCAGCAAGAACCATAGTGTCAAATTATATGGATACGGATATGGTTATTAAAAATGATACGGCATGCAAAGAAAAATCAGAAGACAGAAGAGATATTCTGGATGAAGCTTTCGTGAAGTCAATCAAAGAAAATGCCGGAGTCTCTGAAGTACATTCTATGACATTTGCCGAGATTACAGTTCCATGGGAACCGGATTTTGCTGAGATGTGGATGAAAGAATTTTATGCAAAGTGGATGAGTACTCCATATAGTAAGGACAAGGACGAGTATCAGAATCATCCTGAGAATTTTGGATCCTCTCTGATCGGAATTGATGAACAGGAATTTGATTATTTAAATAACAGTCTTGAGCATCCGATCAATAAAGAGGACTTCCTTTCGGGAAAAGCATGTATTGTTTATCGAAATGGTTTGGATTTCGCAGATGCTGACGTAATAGGAAAAAATGTGACATGTGCTTTGTATGAAGATCAACAAACGACAAAAACTTTTATCATAGAAGGAGTTACGGACGAGAATTATTATACGGCACTCCTTGGATACCCACCGACGATTATAGCCAGTGATCAGGTAGTGAAAACATTTGCCAATAATCCAATTATATTAAAGACCAGCATAAAATATCACAAAGAATATGATAGAGATACAGAGCAAGAAATCATGGCGTTATTAGAAGAAAATGGCAATGCAAAAGACTTTTCCTGGGAATCCAAAATCGAAGATGCAGATGAGATTGAAAAAGCACAGGGCAATATGCCGCAAGTGGGAATCGGGATTGTGTTGATTCTGGCTTTTATCGGAATCATGAACTACATGAACACCTTTGTAGTAAATGTGCAGAGCCGGATGACGGAGCTTTCGGTTATGGAGAGTATCGGGATGACCCCGAAGCAGCTTCTTGGAATGCTAGTCAGGGAAGGGGTTCTCTATGCAGGCGGCGCATGGCTTGTTACGCTAACAGTAGGAATGGGAGCAACGTATCTTCTTTATGAATCAATGAATTATCGTGGGATTGCGTTTTCAGTGCCATTACTTCCACTTTTATTTGCAGTGGGAATCAGTTTGCTGGTTTGTACTATGGTTCCGGTGCTTACCTGGAGTGTTTTGGAAAAGAATGGAACTGTTGTTGAGAGGATTAAAGGAGTTGAGTGATTTTGGATTTTAGATATAGATATAAAAAATGATTGACTAAAAACCGTAGTCACCATAATATATATAGGAGAGATGCCTGCGTAAGCGAAGTAAAAGTAGACGGGACAGCCTACTTCCTGATTGGGGGCAAATAATAGCCATTGAAGATTGACCGGTGCATTCCGATCCGCTGTCCATATTAAGAAATTAGGCGTCTGTGAAATAGCAGACGCTTTTCTTTTACATGAGAATAAGGAGAAAGCCCCACAGAATGGTGCAGTTTTGCTGGTTATGGCATTTTTGATTAGCCCGATGGGGCTGCCGCTGGCTGCGATCTGGCTGCT
>OGRI01001173.1_pt1 | contig 23371 bp, 10 predicted proteins | sample 1553391 | NCBI WGS metagenome assembly OGRI01 (sample SAMEA2580052, study PRJEB22360) | human gut metagenome | reverse complement strand
TATGGAACCTGAATTTATTTCCTAACAATGTAATCGGAAAAGAAATAAACTATTACTTGACAAAGCAGAATCCTTACGGGCTTCCTCTGGACTCTCGTAAAGAATACACAAAATCCGACTGGATCATGTGGACAGCAGCTATGTCATCAGATAAGGAAACTTTCCAGAAATTCTCTGATCCTGTCTATAAATATATCAATGAAACAGTCTCTCGTGTACCTATCAGCGACTGGCACCATACAGACAGCGGTAGATGGGTAGGCTTCAGAGCCCGTTCGGTGATCGGAGGATACTGGATGAAGGTATTAATGGATAAAGTTCAAAATAATCAATAAAATTACTATGACGTTAACTTAAAAATTGTACATATGAAGTTCTTAAAAGAAATGTTGTTGGTTGGGCTACTTCCTGGCTATTTGATATGCCAGGCACAAAATGTCCAAAACAAAGAAGATGTACCCTTGGATTTAGGATATCGTGTACTCCCTATGGGAGATTATAACGGTTCAGCCTACACAATCTCGGGTAAACAGTTACGCAATCTACCTGTTACAAATCTTTCGGCAGTATTAGCCGGACTGGTACCTGGTTATTTTGCCCGACAAGTGCAAGGTGGTGGATTAGTGAATGAACAGAATTCATTCTGGATAAGAGGGCAAAGGAGTAATTCGCCCGATGTATTAGTATTGGTTGATGGACAGGAACGGGATTTTGCTGTTTTGTCATCACACGAAGTAGAATCAATTACCGTATTGAAAGATGCTGCAGCAACAGCCTTATATGGAATGCGTGCAGGCAGTGGAGCTATTCTGGTTACAACTCGTAAGGGAGCAAAGGGAAAACCGCAGGTTGAATTGACAGCTCAAATTATAGCTCAACAACCACTTAAAGAATTAAATTCATTAAACGCAGCCGATTATGCAAGACAGCACAACATAGCCCGTCATAATGACAATATGGATCCCCTGTATTCGAACTATGATATAATGAATTATGCTAAGAATGATCCTAATTCCATATTATATCCCAATGTAGATTGGGCTGATAAATATTTAAAGGATATCCGATGGAGCCAACGCTATAATCTTAATATCCAAGGAGGAACAGAAAAAAGTACATATTTCGTGAATGCAATGTATACTCGTAACAATGGCTACTTCAATACAGATGATTCACATGATTATAATACCAATCACTCTGCCGAACGGTTTAATATCCGTTCCAATATCGATTTTGCCGTAACTCGCACTACCCAACTGGATGTAAATCTGTATGGCTGGTATCAAAGTCAGAATGGCCCTGGCAGCGGAGCCGAAAATATCTATAAAAATCTAGTCACATTACCGCAAGGAATCTTCCCAGAATGGTACAATGACCAAGGATATACAGATCAATACGGCAATGTTATCAATGCAGAAGATGGGAAAATTGTAGCAGGAAATGCATTCCGTGAAAATCCATGGGCAATGCTAAATCGCTCCGGCTACTTCCAGGACAAACAATTGTATGGTTCTTTCCGTACAAAACTCTCACAGGATCTTTCCTTCATAACAGAGGGATTAAAAGCTTCTGTTGCTCTATCCATGGATTCACGTACAATTTCTTCTATCAGACGTACAATAACTTTCGCATATTACGAAAAGGATGCGACGAATGAGAATGTTCTCCGCCGGACCCGTGAAGATGACTCAATGATAAACAAGGTAGATAATACCAGTTCTTTCCGCCGGACCGGTATCGTGGCTCAATTAGATTATAACCGTACCTTTGGAAAACATGGAGTTTCGGCTTTAGCTTTCTATGAACAATATGAAAGCAATGATGAAATGGTATTGCCAACCCGATTCCAAAGCGTAAATGGTTGGTTCGGCTATAATTATGATAAAAAATATGGCATCGATGTTATCGGAGCTTATCAGGGATCTCACAAATTTGGTCCGGGACACAAATTCGGTTTCTTCCCTACAATATCTGCCGGATGGACTGTTTCTAACGAATCTTTCTGGAAAGATGCAAAAAAAATAGTGCCCTACCTGAAGCTAAAAGCATCTTATGGACAAGTCGGCAACTCATCCGGCGTAGACGCCTTTTATTACAGGGGACGTATGTGGCCGCAAAACGAAGTCTATATCACAGGGGTAAACATGGGAACAAAGCTTGGAGGATACATTCAGGATATACTTCCAAATCCCGGATTGACTTGGGAGAAAGCTAGAATTCTGAATATCGGAATAGATACCCGACTATTTTCAGACCGGTTATCTGTTACAGCAGAATTTTTTAAAGACAACCGTCATGATATGTATGTAGTAAATAACAAAATCAGTTCTCTTGTCGGCAATGTAAAGGAATTTAAGCAGAATATAGGCAAAATCAATAGCCATGGAGTAGACTTATCTGCCATGTGGAATTCAAATATTGCAGACTGGAGCTATTTCATAGGTGGTACATTCTCTTATTCTACGAATGAACTGATTGCAAACGGTGAAGTAGATCAGCCATACGAATGGTTGAAGAATCAGGGACGGCCTTTAGGAGAAAATCGAGGATACATCGCAAAAGGCTTTTTCAATTCTTGGGAAGAAATAGCAGCCTCTCCTGTACAAACATTCTCTGATGTCCAACCAGGTGATGTACGTTATGAAGATATAAACAAAGACGGACAGATTGATGTAAACGATATGGTACCTATCGGTTACGGAGACATTCCCAGAATCATGTATGGTATTAACTTAGGAGTCGGCTACAAAGGATTTTCGATCACCGCATTATTTCAGGGAGCCGCAAAAGTCTCTCGTCAATATTCGGACATTGTGATGAATCCTTTCACAGATAACGGAACCATATTTGAGCATCAACTTGATTACTGGACACCCGAACACCAGAATGCAACATTCCCACGTTTAACAACACTGGACAATGCCAATCTTAATAACAGGCAGATAAGTACATTAAATGTGAAAGATGCTGATTTCTTAAGATTAAAAACACTGGAAGTTGCCTATGACTTTCCTACAAAAATGATACAGAAAATCCATCTTAAGGGATTGAGACTTTTCCTTAGCGGAACGAATCTGATTACCTGGACAAAATATAAATGGGTTGATCCTGAAGCTCCTTCACTGGCAGCTCCTTTGACGAGAAACATGAGTATAGGTTGTTCCTTAAAATTCTGATAGCATGAAAAAATCGATAATTTATTTGGCAATAAGCGCAACACTAACATTTTCCGGTTGTGATTATCTGGATGACATGCCCTATGACTGGGCCCAGCCTGATGATATTTTTACGAATGAACAGAACTATCTGAAACCGATTAATCAGGTGTATGCATATATTCCCGAAGGCTTCAACCACGTAGGAAATGCCTTTTTAGATGCAGCCACCAATGATGGAATAAGTACAATCATAGATTCGGATATTCATAAGTTGTCTCGTGGGTATGTCACTTCTTCAAATCCGATTGAAGAATGTTGGAATAAGTCATACAAGGGAATTCAACAGGCCATTTTTGCCCGCAAATATTTACGTGAGGCTGACTTGGTGTTACAAAATAAGACAGAAGAAGACATCCAGACATTTAAAGATACCTATTGTGCGGAAACTGAATGTTTACAAGCCTTATTCGAGTTTAACCTGTTAAGACACTACGGAGGCTTTCCTATTGTCGATCGTATTTACGAAGTCGACGATCCTGAACTGCAGACAAAGGCAAGAGACTCTTTCAAAGACTGCGTCAATCACATCGTACAGTTATGTGAGAGTGCTGCCGCTGTGTTGAAAGTTGATCCGGAAGGTGGAAATGGTTCTTATGGCCGTATGACTAAAGGAATGGCACTTGCTATTAAAGCCAAGACATTACTCTATGCCGCAAGCCCACTCTACAACAGAACGGATAATAACGATCCACTACTAGGCTATACTGACGGCTCGGATGTGACGGAACGTTGGAAACTTGCAGCCAAAGCTTGTGCAGATGTAATCAATCTAAATGCAGACGGAACAATATCTCCGAATGGAAATAAAAAATATAATCTGATAGCTCTTACTGCTGCTAAAACGTACGACAAGATCTTTATCAATGCCAATCCTAATCCGGAATATATCCTATTCTATACGGCTGCTAAGGACAATGGTCTGGAAAACAGACATTATCCCCCTACAATCTCAAAAGATCAGGGAGGAGGTACAGTACCTTCACAGCAATTGATCGATGCATTTACCATGAAAGATGGAAGCGATTATACCCATTCTTCTGACGGTGCAAGCATGTATACTAACAGAGACCCGCGTTTGGCAGCAATTATCGGATATGACGGTTCGGTTTATGGAAAGAATACCATTTATACGCGAATTAGTGATAACACAACCATAGACGGACTCAACCAAGTGAAGAACCGTTCGACCAATACGGGATATTATTTAGCTAAATTCCTGGACAAAACACTGAACTTCGGACAGGCCAATGTGGGTACCGTTTTCCACTTATTCCCGATGATTCGCTTATCTGATATCCTACTTTCCTACGCAGAAGCCATGCATCACGCTTACGGCATGAGTGCGGATCCAGAAGGCTATGGTTTGACAGCAATAGAAGCCGTACAAAAAATACGTACCAGAGCAGGATTCGGAACAAATGATAAATTTCTTAATGGGGTGACAGATAACAACTTTATGGAAAAAGTGAAGCAAGAACGCCGTATCGAACTCTGTTTTGAAGAACATCGTTACTTCGATTTGCGACGTTGGATGGATGGCAATCAACTTAGAGAACCTATTATCGGAATGAAAGTAGAAGAAAATGCTTCCGGGCTTCATTATACACGCATTACAGTAGATGAAGCACGCAATTTTAAAGATTACATGTATTATCATCCTATTCCTCTGAAAGTAATCAAGGAAAGCCCTTCCATCCAACAGAATCCAGGTTGGTAACGGGCATCAAAACTATTTAATAGATAGAAAACATGAAAAAGATAATAATATTATTCATATGCTTAACCTCCTCCATCTGGCATGTCTGTGCCCAAACCAAAGTTAGCGGAATTGTTAAAGATGCCCAAGGAATGGAGATGATTGGCGCTACTGTCCTTCAGAAAGGGACTAATAATGGAATAGTGACTGGTTTGGATGGCAAATTTACTCTTACATTGTCCAACAAAGCAGAGCAAACACTTCTTATCTCAATGATCGGCTTTATAGAACAATCTATTGCCATAAAAAAGAATCATCCTTTTATCAATATCACTTTGGAAGAAGACATTGCACAATTAGATGAAGTTGTTGTGGTGGGATATGGAACACAGAAAAAAGTATCTCTGACCGGTTCTATTTCTAATGTCGGGACCGAAGATTTGAAAAGCATGCCTGTATCAAGTGTCACAAACGCTTTAGGTGGCCGCATCCCGGGACTAGTAACCCGACAAGAGAGCGGACGTCCCGGCGGTGATCAGGCTACGATGTTCGTTCGTGGTCGTGCTTCATTGAACGACTCTAGCCCTTTAGTATTGATTGACGGGGTAGAACGACCTATGGCGCAAATCGACCCTGATGATATTGAAACCATTTCTGTATTAAAAGACGCTTCTGCAACTGCCGTATACGGTGTACGAGGAGCAAATGGTGTGATATTGGTAACTACCCGCCGAGGTCGTGAAGGAGAGACTCGAATATCCTTCTCATCTGAATTCGGTGTCACTTCCTTCAATCGTATATCTCAAACCCTAAATGCAGAATCCGTTTCAAGATTCATGCGTGAGGGGGCTATCAATGATGGCTTTGACCCTTCCGATACAGGTAATACTCGCGGTCTTTTCCTGTCAGAATATGACAACTACCTCTATCGTACCCAGAAAAGCCCGTTTACACACCCGGACAATGACTTTGTAGATATGTTTACGAAAAATGGTCTCCAACAGAAATACAATGTAAACCTATCCGGCGGAAATAAAACAGTACGTTACTTCGTTTCCGTTGGATACTTCACTCAAACCGGTATGTTTGAGACAGACGTAGACAAAATTAAAGAACATGAGACAATACAAGCTCTTTTAGCAGCCTCACCCGATGTAGCAAAAGGCTTATACAAAGAAGGTTATAATTCGGAATATAAGTACAGTAGGCTCACCACTCGTTCGAATATCGATATCAACCTAACTGAAGATTTCAAGGTATCCGTGAATCTTGCTTATCGTTTCGGAAGTCAGAACCGCCCCTATGGCTATGATGCCAACGGACAGGAAGCACTGCGTCTGTTCGGCATGTTCTACCGCAATTCTCCTCAAGCATTCCCAATCTTAAATGCGAATGGAACTTATGCCGCCGCCGATGGTATATGGAGACAGAATCCACTCGTGACATTATGCTATTCAGGATTTTTTCTTAATTTCAATAACAAACTTGAGACAGATTTTGCTTTTAAATATAACCTAAGGAAACTGTTAAAAGGATTAAGTATAGACGGAAAATTCTCTTACGATGCAGGCTGGAGCAATAACCGAAGCATACAGCAGCGTCCCAATATCTATCAATATAATCCTGTAAACGGGACTTATAAACAAGGACTTGAAATGGTGTTGCCAACAAAAGCCACCAATAAAACGGCAGCTACACATCGCAAGTATGCTGAAGCGGCAGTTCGTTATAAACAATCTTTCTCCGGGCATAATATATCCGGACTGGTACTTTATAATATGAGTTACACTTCCACTCCCGGTGGACGCTATTCTTATGTACCTCATATCTATCAGGCTTTAGTAGGACGTGTTAACTATGATTATGAGAATCGCTATCTATTCGAAGTTAACGCAGGCTATAACGGCTCAAACCGTTTCGCGGAAGGACACCGTTATCAGCTCTTTCCTGCAGCATCAGTGGGATGGGTACTGACTAACGAACCTTTCTTTAAAGAAAACCCTATCTTAAGTTTTACTAAACTACGCTTCTCTTATGGTGAAGTTGGTAATGACAAGCTGGGAGGTTTCTCTTACTATTATCGTTCAGGATACGATGAAGGACTAGGCTACACTTTTGGAGAGACACATAATCCTGCGATTAAAGGTCTGATTCAAGGAAAAAGCGCCAATGAAAATATCACATGGGAAGTTGCACGGAAATACAACTTAGGACTTGAGACCAAATGGTTGAAAGACAAAATATCTGCCAGTATCGACTTTTTTAAAGAACGTCGTAGTAATATCCTATGTGAACCGGAAAGATATTCTCAAGCAGCCGGTTCAAACGGATTGGCTCCCATAAACTATGGTGTCGTAACAAATCAGGGATATGATCTGGAAATAGGCTATCAAGATCAAAAAGGAGATTTTGGATATTCCATAAAAGGGATTTATGGATATGCACACAATGAAATTGTAGAGAAAAGTGAATCTGTAAAGCCCTATGCCTATATGTCACAAACGGGAAATCCTATCGGACAGTTTATCGGCTATATTTCCGACGGTTTCTTTAGCTCTTATGAAGATATAGCAAGTTCTCCCGTTCAATTCGGACAAGTAAGCCGACCTGGAGATATTAAATATAAAGACTTGAATCATGATGGAGTGATCGATTCTAACGACCAAGCTCCTATCGGCTATAATCCGGTACCCGAAATGACTTTCTCTCTTGCTGCCGGTTTGAACTGGAAAGGAATTGATTTTAGTATATTGCTTCAGGGAGCAGCCCGTTCATCCATCTATCTGCAACAGGATATTGCATGGGATAATTTCTGGGGTAATTATTACGAAGAGCATATCGGAAGATGGACACCGGAAACAGCAGCAACAGCAACGTACCCACGTTTCACTAAGGCAGCCACTGCCGCGCATCCTAATTATTATAAATCTGACTATTGGTTGAAAGACTCCAAATACTTACGTCTGAAAAACATTCAGTTAGGTTACACTATACCTCGCAAACTATTGAAAAAATTCGGAGTACGTTCACTTAGAGTATATGCGAATGCCTACAATCTCTTTACATGGGATAACGTAAAGAAGGTAGACCCTGAATCATCGAACAATAGTAATGGACAATTCTATCCACAACAAAAAGTAATAAATTTTGGTATCAACCTGAATTTCTAATGTTTGAAATGAATAATTTATGAGAAAACTATTTATATCCTTTGTAACGGCTGTCCTGCTTGCCAGTTGTAGTGCAGATAGCCTGATGAAAGAAACCGAACTGGATCTGACGGATACAGAGAAAGTTTATTCGGACATTACATTGACCCGCAAAGTTGCATACGACTTGTATGCACGTATGCGCATGGGAAGAGACCGCCTTGGCAGTTTTGGTTTTTTGGCAAACATTGGTGGTTCGCCTTGTATGCTTGACAACGCAACAGACGATGGAGCCGGAAATACAACCCGTGCCGGAGGGGCAGTTATTCCCGAACTCGAGAAATTTATCAAAGGGGGAATTGATGCTTCCAAAGGTTTGATTGGCGGTGACCATCCATGGATATTCTACTATAAGGCCATCCGTTCCGCAAACACATTCCTGAACAACGTAGACCGTTCACCATTGGAGGATGCAGAGAAGATTTCCCTGAAAAACCAAGTACGCTTTCTGCGTGCATTGTATCACCACGAACTGTTTCGTTTCTACGGAGCATTAGTAATCGGAGACAAAGAACTCGATCCGTTACTTTATGACGAAATCAAACGTGAATCGTTAGAGACCACCGTCCGTTGGATTGCCAATGAATTCAAAGAACTTGCAGAGCCGGGAGTATTGCCCGACAAATACGATGCAGCAGATTACGGAAGAGCTACCCGGGGAGCAGCCCTAGGCTATCTGGCACGCACATTACTTTATGCAGCAAGTCCCTTACACAATGCGTCCGGAGTAACTTGGAGAGAAGCGGCTGATGCTGCCTACGATATGATTGAATATGCTGACAATGGAGATTTCTATCGTTTATATGAAGATCCGACCACTCCCGAAAAGAGCTACACACGATTATTCAATACCCGTGCCAATGGTGAGGTAATCATGGGATTTCTCCGTGCACCGGCAAATGACCTTTACGGAATGATGCCTGCCTTTGACCCCTGGAATGTAAATAAAGAACTACTGACTTGTCCGAACCAATGGTTGGTAGACTGTTATGATATGCTCGACGGCTCACAACCCATTCTCGGTTACGAATCAAATACGAAAGCCATCATCAACCCAAACTCCGGTTACAATGTAAATTCTCCTTATGCTAACAGGGATCCTCGTTTGGCACAGAGTATTCTATGTGATGGTGCTACCTGGCCTTTAGTCAACGGTAAGCCAGCTGCAATAGACCTGTCAAAATCATATAGATGGGGAAGCGGATACTTCCTGACAAAGTTCCTGGATGACCGTATCGATCATCGAAAAGGTGGTACCACTTACATGGACTTTCCAATGATGAGATATGCAGAAATCCTGCTCGATTATGCAGAAGCCGAGAATGAGGCTGAAGATACGAATACAGCCAGAGAAAAAGCAATAGCCCAGCTTAACAGGATACGTCGTCGTGCCGGTATCACGACAGACTTACTGCCCGCAGATTATAATCAGGCAACCCTTCGGGAACGCATACGCAAAGAACGCCGTGTAGAACTTTGTTTTGAAGATCATCGATTCTTTGACATAAGAAGATGGCTGATAGCAAAAGATGTAATGAGGTTACCGGCTGTCGGAATAAAGAAAATTAACGGTGAATATCAACGGGTAACTTTAGACACACGTAATTATAACGAGCGCATGAACTTGGCTCCAATACCACAGGATGAAGTTAATAACTGCCCGAATATCTACCAGAATCCAGGATACTAATCTAAATAGAATGTTTACTTAAAAAAATAAAGTCATGAAAACAAATAGTATAATTGCATTAATTCTGTCAATCAGTTTATTTGGATTATTCGGTTGTGCAGATAAATATGAAGTTGATTATGAAGCACCTGTCAAAATCGAATTTGCGGGTGTCGATCAGAATAATAGAGTATCATTAACGAAAGGGATTGCTGAATACACAGCAACCGTCAAAGTACAGGGAGAAATCATGAGTTTTGAAATTTATCAGGCAGACTCCAAAACCGGAATGCAGGGAAGTCTGATAGAAGAAACTGCCCAGTCATTTGCAGACGGAACGACTAATTACGAAACAACTTACAAATTTACTTCTTTAAAAGAGAATGCTTGTATTACAGTAGTCGTTCTAGGTACCGACGGCCATACGTACCAACGTAACTTATTGGTAGAGATTACTCCTTCTGTTTTATTCTCCGATCCGGATTATGGAAAAGATGGAGAAATAGTAGAGACAGCTTCAGCTTATTATGGTTGTTATTATGCAACATGGCTTCTTGGACGCACCTATATGGCTGCTGATGCCATGAAATATACAAACGAAGTCGATTTCTCACTCGGAGATATTATCTTGCCTTCAGGAAGCGAAGCTGTACCAGTTCTTGTTTCACCTGCTAAAAGAAGTGATTATGGCTTGATGACAATTAATGGTTTACAACACACATTATTTGCTGAAACCTCTTTATCACAAGCAGAATTTAATGCAATCTCCCAAGTAGATGCAACTCCGATAGAAAATCTGGCAGATCCAACCTCCGAAGTCTTAGCTATTCAGGCAAATAAAGTTTACCTGTTTAAAACAGCCAATGGAAAGAAAGGATTGATTTGCATACAAAAAATAACAGCAAAAACTGGTACTATCGAAGTCTCACCGGATAATTGGGTAGAAAACACTAAATACTCATGGGTACAATTACTGACTAAAACCGTGGCGAAGTAAAGCTCCCATTCAAGATACTTTCCCCAATGATCGTATCATAGAATAATTAGAAGAATAGAGAAGTTCTTGGTTTCTACGAGCTTCTCTATTCCTGTTTTCCCAATAGAAGAAAGAAGAAATCTATCATTCTACCATTTTTTTTCCTTTATTGATTAGTATTTTTCCTTCCTTCTCTGATATCTTCCCTACTTTTGCGAAAAGTCATCATGAAAAACTGAAGTTAATTAAATCACAATAATTATGAATCTGAAAAAACATTTACCCTGGCTGGGAGCCCTACTCCCTATTGCTAACACACAAGCAGAAACAAAACCTAATGTAGTAATTATCTATATCGATGATATGGGTATCGGTGACATAGGTTGTTATGGAGGTAAATTCGTTCCTACTCCTAATATTGACAAGTTGGCACAGGACGGACTATTATTCAACCAATATTACTCTTCTGCGCCGGTTAGCTCTCCATCCCGTTGTGGATTAACCACAGGTCTCTTTCCTCTTGAAGTGGGAATCAACACTTTCCTGAACGACAAAGCTGCTAATAAGAGATGCGAACAACGTAATTTCCTGGATGACAAGTTGCCTTCCATGGCGCGTGCCTTCCAAAATGCAGGTTACTCAACAGGACACATCGGAAAATGGCACATGGGAGGCGGACGTGACGTGCATAATGCTCCTTCTATTAAAAATTACGGTTTTGACGAATACATATCAACCTATGAAAGTCCGGATCCGGAACCAGCAATCACTGCAACCAAGTGGATCTGGTCGGATAAAGACAGCGTGAAACGCTGGAGACGTACCGAATACTTTGTAGATAAAAGTATTGAGTTTGTAAAAAAGCACAAAGACGAACCCTTCTTCCTAAACCTATGGCCGGACGATATGCATACCCCTTGGGTACCGGAATTCAAACAAAAGGAAAGAAAAAGCTGGGAAACACAAGAAGCATTTGCTCCTGTACTAGCGGAGATGGACAAACAACTCGGACGTTTCATCAAAACCCTGGATGAGTTGGGAGTGGGAGAAAATACAATCATTATTTTCACTAGCGACAATGGTCCTGCACCCAGCTTTAAATCTGTACGTTCCGCTTATTTGAGAGGAACTAAAAATAGTCTTTATGAAGGGGGAATCCGCATGCCGTTCATCGTTAGATATCCAAAGAAAATTAAAGCCGGACAAGTAAATAACGAGTCTGTATTATGCGCAGTAGATTTATATCCGACTTTGTGTTCTATAGCCGGAATCAAAACAGAAAAAGGTTACAAAGGCGATGGACAGAACTATTCAAAAGTTCTTCTCGGTAAATCGGAAGCCAAACGCAAGACCGATTTAATGTGGGATTTCGGACGAAACAAACATTTTGGCTTTCCAGGAAACCCTTATGACAGAAGCCCCCATTTAGCTATACGCAGTGGAAAGTGGAAATTATTAGTGAACGGTGACGGAAGCGATGCGCAACTATATGATATGGAAAAGGATAAGTTCGAAAAGAATAATATCGCAAATGAGCATCCTGATTTGGTTGCCAAGTTGAGCAAGAAAGTATGTAAATGGTTTGAGGAAAACAAAAACAAAGGAAAAGAGTAATACAGTGAAAAACAAATTATAAACCAACATTAAACTTATGAATTCTAAATTTTTACTATTACCAACCGCTTTGATGGTTGCTGGACATTCTGCAGCAGAGGCCAAAGGAAAAAAGTCCGATCAAAGACCCAATATCCTGATAATTCTTGCAGATGACCTAGGCTATTCCGACCTGGGATGCTACGGTAGTGAAATCCACACACCTAATCTGGACAAACTGGCAAAACAAGGAGTACGTTTCAATCATTTCTATAACACCAGCCGTAGTTGTCCGACGCGTGCTTCCCTGTTGACAGGACTTTATCAACATCAGGCGGGAATCGGACGTATGACCTTCGATGACCACCTGCCGGGATACCGGGGGACACTCTCACGCAATGCCGTTACTATCGCCGAAGTATTGAAAGAATCAGGATATGCTACCAGCATGGTAGGTAAATGGCACATCGCAGAAACTCCACTACGCAAAGACCAACGCGAATGGCTCGCACATCACGTATACCACGAAACCTATTCTGATCTTTGTCATTATCCGGTGAATCGCGGATTTGATACCCACTATGGTACTATCTACGGAGTAGTAGACTATTTTGACCCATTCAGTCTGGTAGAAGGTGAAGTACCCGTGAAAGAAGTACCCGACGGATATTACATCACACAGGCGCTTTCAGACCGTGCAGTGAAAGAAGTGAAAGAGTATGCCAAAGACGATAAACCATTCTTTATGTACCTGGCTTACACAGCACCACACTGGCCGTTGCATGCACTGCCGGAAGATATTGAAAAATACAAGGATACCTATAAAGTAGGTTGGGAAGCCATTCGTAATGCACGTTACGAACGTCAGAAACAACTGGGTATATTCCCTAACATGGATAATTTCCTGTCTGATAGACAGTTCAAAGATAAATGGGAAGATAACCCACATGCTGAATGGGATGCTCGTGCCATGGCTGTTCATGCTGCCATGATCGACCGTATGGACCAGGGAATAGGACAAGTAATCGATGCTCTGGAAAAGACAGGACAACTTGAAAATACACTGATTTTATTCCTTTCCGACAATGGATGCAGCAATGAAGATTGTCAGAACTACTCTCCCGGAGAAAATGACCGTCCTGATATGACACGTAAAGGGGAGAAAATGGTTTATCCTCATAACAAAGAAGTGCTGCCTGGCCCGGAAACAACTTATGCTTCACTGGGAGCACGCTGGGCAAACGTAGCCAACACACCGTTCCGTTTTTGGAAAGCCAAATCTTATGAAGGAGGAATCTGTACTCCAATGATTGCCCACTGGCCAAAAGGTATCAAGAAGAATGTCGGCAAAACGACTCCCGAAATCGGACATGTGATGGACATCATGGCTACTTGTATCGATATGGCAGGCGCCACTTATCCTACCAAATATAAAGGAAATGACATCATCCCATTGGAGGGTAAAAGCCTGGTTCCTATCTTCAAGACCGGACATCGTGAAGGACATGACTACCTTGGATTTGAGCATTTCAATGAACGTGCATTCCTTTCTAAGGATGGTTGGAAGCTAGTTCGTCCGGGAGAAAACGCTAAATGGGAATTATACAACCTGAATGAGGACCGGAGCGAAATGCATAATCTGGCAGCACAATACCCTGAAAAAGTAGCTGAAATGACAAAGGCTTACGAAGCATGGGCTAAACGTTGCATGGTAGAACCTTACCCGGGACAGAAAAAGAAATAAAGCCTACTCAATTAATTAGAAAGAGTACTCGATTAATTATTTTATATTTGACTCCTGTCGGAAAATATCCAATGATATTGTACGACAGGAGTTTTTTTATATGCTTTTATCCCTTCTTTATCAAGCCTCACCTGAAATCGGAGGCTGACCTGTATATTCCTTAGGCAGTACACCATATTGCGCTTTAAAACATTTCGCAAAATAAGAAGAAGAAGTAAATCCTACCTGCGCTGCCACTTCAGAAATCCGGGTACCGCTCACAATCAGTTCAGCAGCTCTATTCATACGAAGTGTCTTCAAATAATCATTAGGAGACATTCCGGACAAAGCCTTTATCTTCCGATAGAAATTAGAACGGCTCATATTCATCTGTTCCGCCAAAGTATCTATCGAAAAGTTCTCATCCGCCAACTGTTCGGCTATTACTCCCTGTATCTTAGCTATAAACTCACAATCCTTTTGAGACATCGCAAAATCCGTTGTCGAAACAGCAACCGTATCTCCTGCCAAGCTCACCATCAATTTATGAAAAGACTGCCTCAACTTCAACAGATTCTCGATCTGCATATGGAGCTGTTTAACAGAGAATGGTTTCTCCACATATACATCCGCTCCACATTCAAGTCCTTCGACTTTAGACTCCAAAGTGGTTTTCGCCGTCAACAAAATAACCGGAATATGTGAATAAGAGATTTCAGACTTCACCTTAGTGCAAAGTTCCAGCCCATCCATCTCCGGCATCATAACGTCACTCACTATTACATCCACGTTTTCCTGCGCAAGCACTTCAAGCGCTTCACGACCGTTGGAAGCCCTCAACACACGGAACCACTCTGCCAATGACTCACGAGTCAGATTCAGCAAATCAACATTATCCTCAACCAACAGAACTGTGAACTTCTTTCCTGAATACTCCGAAGAGATCGTTTCAGAAGCATCCGCATGCTCCGGGGATATTTCTACAATATCGCTCATTTTTTCCGTCTCCCACTCTTTGAACGGAAGAGACAGTATAAACGAAGAACCACCTCCAATATTATCTTCCAGACGCAAATCTCCCTGATGAGCTTCTGCCAAAGACTTCGCAAAAGCCAATCCGATGCCAGTGCCTACTGCTGTGGCCACCTTATCGTCAGGCAGTTGATAGAAAGCCTCAAATATCTTTTGTTTCTGTTCATTTGGTATTCCGGGACCATCATCGTTCACTTGTATCTCATATCCCCCATCAGTGACAAGCAGCTTCAAGTCAATATGCGCATGCGCATATTTGATGGCATTTCCCATCAGATTGACAAGAATCTTACTTAATTTGTCCCTATCCACCGTAGACACCAGCTCTTGTTCAGGCACAGTCAGTTGCAAATCAATTCCTTTTAATTCAGCAGGACTTGTAAACTGATTATAAACGTCACTGACAAGCTCTTTAATATCACTCTTTTTCAGATTCAGATGCAGCGTACCACTCTCCATTTTCTGAAAATCAAGCAATTCATTAGTAATCCCCAGCAGATAATTTACATTCTTATCTATCACAGACAAATACTTGAGATCTTTTCCTTCACGTTCTTTCTCCAATAATTTTTCCAAAGGAAGCCGTATCAAACTAAGCGGAGTACGTATTTCATGCACCAAATTGATGAAGAAGCTAATTTTCGACTTGTAAACTTCCTGTTCCTTGGCAATCTGATATTTTTCCATCCGCCGCTTATATTTGCGTTTAACACGGAGATTCCATCGCCAAGCCATCCAACCGATCCATCCCAACAGCATGAGGACATAAATGAAGTAAGCAAAGGTACTACGCCACCAGGGAGGAGTAATCACCACCTTTAAAGTGGTAGTGTTCTCGTTCCACTGACGATCATTATTAGAGCCTCTGACTTCGAACAAATACTCACCGGGAGGCAAATTGGTGTAAGAAGCCATATTGTTATCGGTATTCAGAATCCATTCCTTGTCCACTCCCCGAAGTATGTAAGAATACCGGTTCTTCCCCGGATCTTCAAAACTAAGAGCGACAAAACGGATGGAGAAGCTATTGTTTTCGTAAGATAAAGTCACCTTATCAGCCATATAAAGCGGCTTATCCAACTGAAGCAGTTTCTTCACCTCCTGCTCATCGGTTTGATAAGGCAACCGGATATCGGTCATATAAACCGGAGGAATATATTTGTTATCTACAAACTGTTCCGGCTGAAATACATTAAAGCCATTGATCCCACCAAAATACAATTTTCCTTCGGATGATTTCAATGAAGATCGAGCCATAAACTGATTTCCCTGCAAACCATCATTAATCGTAAATTGGCGGAAATGTTCTTTGGTAACAGGATTAATCTTAAATATTCCGGCATTGCTGGATATCCAGAAATCACCTCCCTGATCTTGCTCAATCGCATAAATAACCTTGTTAGGTAATAAAGTATTATGCGGATCAAACTCAATGAATCTTTTCTCTTTAGCATCAAAAGAACACAGTCCTCCCCCATTCGTTCCAAACCACATGGTCCCTTTCGCATCTTCAAATAAAGTAATGATCGAATTACTGGTGATCGTAGTCGAATCTTCCCGTTCATGCTGATAATGTTTCCAATGAGCATTCATTGTATTGTAAGAAAACATACCACTATTGGAAGTCGCAATCCAGAGATGATTGTACATATCCTCATAGATATCAACAACAGAAACCATTGAACCGACACTTGTGATGGTCATAAAGTTATCTCGAGCAGCGTCATAACGACACAATCCCCAACTCGTTCCTACATAAATTTCTCCTTTTCGTCCTTTATAAATACATAACACATCGTTGCTACAAATCGTATTGGGGATTCCACGAGAATGAGTATAGGCTTTCACTGCCCCTGTGCGTAAATTGACAACCCGTATTCCGCCGGCATAAGTTCCAATCCATAAATAGTCGCCATCCAGCATTAAAGAACGGATGTCATACTTTTGATTTTTAGCTCCTCCTATTGCATAAGGAGAAAGCTCCCGAGTAACAGTATTGAAGAAATACAAACCGCTTTGAGTTCCAATCCAGATATTCCCATCTTTATTCTCACAAAAAGGAGCAACGACCTCCCCCGCTCCCGGCACTCCGGACAGATAAGCAGGCGAATAATAATCAAATCGTTTAGTCTGCTTGGACATATAGTTGATTCCACCCAAATTGGTCAACACCCAAAGAGCCCCTTCGGCATCCCACATCATTCCATTGATAGTCTGATCGCTCAAACTTCTCGGATCGGCCGGATTATCCGCCCGCTGAAATGTGTTTGTATTTTGATCGAACAGATAAAGCCCGTTATCCGTTCCTACCAACAGCTCTTTATCCGTATACTTCAGCAAACAATGAACAGCTCCGAAATTAAACGCCGAACCACTATAATTGTCTATAGCTTCAGTTCGTTCATCCAAACGGCTCAATAGATTACTTCCCGCACCAATCCAAATATCTCCATCGATATTCTGAATACAGTTCACTTTATAACTATCGGAAGCATTTATATCTAATGAGATTTCATACGTCCGGAGAAACTTGCCGTTCTCGTCAAAGCACAAAAGCCCTTCCTGTAAGGAAGATATATAGACCCTCTTCCGATCAGCGCTCTGACAGAGGTCCCATACAAAAGACGTCTGAACACTATTTTGAGTCAGTACCTCTGTTTTCGGATCATAAATAAAAAATCCCTGTCCCAAAGTCGCAATCCAGATAAGACCGTTTTCCGTCTTGATAATCTTTTTAATCTCACTGCTGATATACACATTATACTGCGTCGTTTTATCAAAGTAAGAGAAACGATCGGTATCTCGGTCATAAATATAAAGTCCGGAGTTTGTTCCAACCCAGAGATTCTTGTCCACCTCTATCAAGGCTTCTACAAAATTGTTTTCTAATGAGAACTTTTCGTTGAGAACATTCCGATACACTTTATTGCCCCGCCCGTCATAACGGTTCAGTCCATCACTGGTGCCCAGCCAGATAAAGCCATAACTATCTTGAAGGGCGCACCACACGGTATTATGAGACAATCCATCTTCTACCTGATATTTCTTGAACGAAAAATAAGGAGACGCGGATAGTGTTCCGGTCCAGAAGATCAGTAAGCATATTAGTATTTTAGTTAACTTCATTCTACGTGTTTTTTATTCAATTATCGGTTCAGCCAAGGTTCAGGATTCAACTTTTCTTTCTCCCTACGCAACTGGAAGTGCAATACCGTCCGTCCATTATCCGTACCGTCAGAAAAGACCTGACCGATGGATTGCTTCGTCTTCACCGTATCACCGGCTTTGACAGAGGCAGAAGAAAGATTGCAATAAACAGAAATATAATTGCCATGACGAATGAGGACATTAAATAATCCGTTCAATTGGAACACAGCCGCCACCTTCCCATCAAAAATGGCACGCGCCTGTGCACCCGGTTTTCCCTGAATATCAATACCCTTGTTATCCAGTTTCACGTTGCGCAACCCCTCTACGGCATATTGTCCATAACGGCTGGTGATAATATAAGCGCCGGATATAGGCATTGGCAATTTCCCGCGATTCGCGGCAAAATTACCTGATAATTCCCGATCCGCCTTACTCATGGTATAAGCCTCAAGAGGTTTCGATTTGGCGGCCGTTTCCGTTGCGGCGGATTTTCCCTCCTTGCTTTCCTCTTTCTTACGGGCAGCCGCTTCACGACGAGCCTCTTCCTGCGCACGCTTACGGGCACGCTCTATTTCTTCCGCAATTAATTTATCAATGCGGGCATTCAGCTGATTGGCTTCCCTGCGTTTTTTATTTATCTCATTCTGCAATCCTTTCTGCTTCTTTTGCAGATTAGTCACTAACGTGCGTTTCTCTTTTTCCTGCTCTTCCAACTTCACCTTTTCGCTCTCACGTTCTTGCAGCAAGTTCTCTTTGGCAATTTTCACCTGTTGAAGTTCCGCTTTCTTCTTGCGTATCTGCTCCTGTTTCTTTAGGATTTCTTCCCCTTGCAGACGTTGATAAGTGGCATATTCACGAACATATCGCATACGCCGATAAGTCTGCCCCAGATTTTTTGCCGAAAAAATAAACATGAGCTTCTCCTCTATCGACTTATTCTTATACAAGTACTGGACAGAAGCTTCATATTTCTTCTTTTTATCTTTCAAATCCTTCTCCAGCCCGTGCAACTGGCGCTCCAATGAAGCCAGTTCACGCTGGATAGCCTCCACATCATTGTTGATAGCCATGATATAGCGTTTCCGCTCTTCAATCTGTCCGGTCAACACAGCCAGACTATTCAACTGGCTTCCCACATCTTTCTTTGTATCCTTCAATATAGATTCCGATTCGGCAATCTGTTTTTGCAGCGCACCGCGTTTACTTTCCAGCTCACGAATCAACTTGTTCGATTGAGCGAAAAGAGGAACTGCCAACCAAAGGCAACTGATTAGAATAACAAAGAAACGTTTCATCATAATAAAGCTACCAGCATTTTTACTAATTCTTCCAAGGGAATCTGGTTGTATTTGGACGTCAGTTCCGTCGGAGTTATCGAAAACTCTTTTGTCGAGAACTCATAAAGTTGGACTTTTGCCTTTTCTAATGAAGGAATTCCTATATCTTTTCCTGTCAGCTCTGTCTTTCCACCAGGAAGAGAGGCATCCATCAATATCTTTTCCAAACGGGAAAACTCCACATTCTTCGACAATACATTTTTCAATTCAGCTTTAGTGGCACGAACAAAGCGTTTATTCATCCTGTCTACCAATAAAACTTCGTCGGGAGTAACTTCTATACGTGCCACTTCCGTACGCAGAATAGGCATCAATAAGGAGATTTGTACCCGCTCATGAGTTTTCATCTTCATGGTTCCCCCTACAGACATACTTCCTTTCTTGCCGGGAATAGTCAACTGAAGCTTGGAAGCCAGGTAACTGGATGTCGGAGCCTTTGTCGAAGTCTTAGTTTCCGAAGTTGCCAAGTGCTTCGAACTCTTACAGCCGGCCAACACCACTACCACCAACAACAGTAGATAAATGATTCTTTTCATTCCGCAATATATTTCTTCTTCTCTATTTTCTGTTTCAACGTTTTCGACTCGCTACCCATTTCCAGTGCCTTCTTCCAATATTTCAACGCACCTTCCGCATCGCCGGTCATAAAATAAATATCTCCGCAATGCTCCACAATCACATCACTCTTCTCGCCGTCGTTCTTCATTGCATTGTCAATATAGATACGGGCTTCGGCATAGTTTCCCTTTTCAAAAAGAATCCATGCATAAGTATCGAGATAGGTCGAATTATTAGGTTCGGCTTTCACCGTTTTGTAACTCATCTCCTCCGCCTTGTCCAAGTCACGACGTTCCACAGACAGATAATAAGCATAATTATTTAATGCGCCAATATTGGAAGGATTATATACCAAAGCCGAATCGTAAGCAGCATAAGCCTCCGTCATTTGTTTCTTGGTATGATAAATATCCCCCATGATAGAATAAAAATCTGAAATGACTTCTTTTCTGGTATCGGGAGTTATATGTTCCAATGCTCTATTACAAACACTCAATACACTATCTCCCTGTTCTGCCTGATGATAAGCGATAGCCAGATAATAATAAAGTTCCAACGCATCCGGAGTAGCTTCAATGCCCGGTTCGCAGACCTTGATAATTTGCTTGTAATCTTCCTTTTTCACCGCCGCGCTAACCAGCATCAGACGGGCAGCCTTATTGGTAGGATCCAGATCAACCACCTGCTCCAATACCGGCACAGCCTCCTGTTCCATATTCTTCGACAACAGGTATTGAGAATAAAGCATCGGTATCTGCGGATCATCCATATCCTGCTTCATCATCCGGTCAAACAAGGCAATCACCTGAGTGCTATCTTTAGCGGACGACTGTTCATTTTCCGCAATCACCTGTCTCATGACACTGATTTTAGTATCAGAAGTCACCTTTTTGTTCAATAACAACGTATCCAGTTGCTGTTGATACAATTCTTTCTGCCCGGTCTGTTCATAGTAAGAAGCCATCGAGAAGAGAGCCATCGGATTATCAGGCTCTACAGCCAGTACCTTCTGGTATGCATCATAAGCTTCCTGCTTTTTCCCGTTCTGAAGATATACATCTCCCAGTATCACCTGATAACGCATATCCATCGGATATTCCTGTACCAGACTTTCTATTTCCTGAAATGCCTTCTTATCATCTTTCATCTGAAGATAAATCCGGAATTTCTCCATAGACAGCTGCTCATTCTTACCCAAACGTTTCTCTAAACGATTCAATGTAGAAATGACATCATTATACTTCTCCTGGCGACTGTAAATATCAAGAAGGCTGAACAAAGGGTCCTGTTTCGACGGGAAACGGGTCACCATCTTCTCAAGCAAAGCCGCAGCCTTATCCAATTCATTTTGTTGCTGGTACAAACTGACCAATCCCTGACTATACCAATAGTTATCAGGCGCAAAAGCCACTGCCTGCTCCAAAGCAACCTGACCTTGCGGCACCTGGCGAAGGAACATATAATATTGCGATATTTCATAAAGCGCAGAAGAAGCAGTGGGGTTGATATCCAGACAATGCTGTAGCAATCCAAATGCCGCATCATACTCATTCTTTCCTTTCATCCGCATGGCTTCCAAGAAGAAGTAGTCATATTTACGCTGTTGTTCAGCAGAAAGCAATGTTTCCTTCATCAAAGAAGCTCCATCTGCTTTCGCTGTTGTTTTTGCTGTACGCACAGACCGGATTCCCCCACATGAAGTGAGCATCAATACCGTCACGAACAGCCATCCTATTTTTATCTTCATTCTATTTTCTCCATTAAGCATTCATCATACTCCGGTATGTCCGAAACCACCGGCTCCCCGTTCTGTTTCATCCAGCACCTCCACTTCCTGCCATACAGGCTGTTCGTGCTTTGCTATCACCATCTGCGCGATACGTTCGCCATCTTCAATAACAAAAGCCTCGGACGAGAGATTAACCAAAATGACACAAACTTCTCCACGATAATCCGCATCAATCGTACCCGGAGAATTGAGAATCCCTATTCCCTTTTTCAACGCCAGCCCACTACGAGGACGTATCTGGGCTTCATATCCTTCGGGAAGTTCGATATATAATCCCGTAGGAATCAGTACCCGCTGCATCGGTTTAAGTACCACAGGTTCATCCAAGTTAGCACGAATATCCATTCCTGCAGCGTGCTCCGTACCATATTCCGGCAATTTATGTCTCGACCGGTTAACTATCTTTACTTTAACTTCCATAATCAACAATTTCCTGTTTATTTCGATCGTGTTTTCATTATCGAAAACCCAATATATTAACTTGCGAAAATAACGAAATAACCTTAAACTATCTTGCTATTTTTTTATTTTTAATGCTTTCTCTGAACTATTTTCTATAAAAACAATCGATTTGACTCAGTTATTTTGTATTTTTAATCTTGTCATAAATATCCGTTTCTAAATAAAGAGAAACAAGATCATTTATCGAGGTATTATTTTTTTTGTATTTTTGCCAAACAACATCGTATTCGAAACAAAATGAAATATACAGAATCCAGAATGTCTTGGGAGCGTTTACTCTCCTCTAAACGATTCGGATTGGAACGCTATCACGAAGAACGACGACATTCACGTTCCGATTTTCAAAGAGACTATGACCGCCTTGTTTTTTCTGCTCCGTTCAGAAGATTGCAAAACAAGACCCAGGTATTTCCTCTTCCCGGAAGCGTATTTGTACATAACCGGTTAACTCACAGTCTCGAAGTTTCATGTGTCGGTAGATCATTAGGCAACAATGTTTCTTCCGTCTTATTTGAAAAGTATGCAAACGAACCTTGGGCCGGGAAATTACACGGTATCGGAGCTATTGTCGCTGCCGCCTGTCTGGCTCATGATATGGGCAACCCGCCTTTCGGACATTCCGGAGAAAGAGCTATCGCTACTTATTTTTCAGAGGGAAACGGCCTCAGCTTAAAAAATAAACTGGGAACAGACGAATGGAAAGACTTGACCCATTTTGAAGGGAATGCAAATGCTTTTCGATTATTGACTCATCAATTTAACGGACGACGGGCCGGAGGATTCGTTATGACTTATTCGACTTTGGCATCGATCGTAAAATACCCTTACGCATCGAATCTTGCAGGAGAAAAAGGAAAGTTCGGCTTTTTTACTTCCGAAGCCGATGATTTTGTCAAAGTAGCAGATACCTTAGGCATGTTGCGTATGGATACATTCGGAATACGATACTGCCGACACCC
>OGRI01001165.1_pt1 | contig 23456 bp, 21 predicted proteins | sample 1553391 | NCBI WGS metagenome assembly OGRI01 (sample SAMEA2580052, study PRJEB22360) | human gut metagenome | reverse complement strand
TTTGCAACGACCGAAGTGAAACGGAGACCTGTGACCCTCTGATTACATAGAAACCTGTAAAGGAATCCAGTGGAAAGGAGGGCTAAGCCAATGAGTATTGTGGACTTTATTGCAGTCGTGAGCTTCGGCATCACCTGCTTTTGTGCCGGATACACATTCGGTAAAGATAGTAATAAACCACAAAAATAGCCGCCCACGTCTGGAAAACTAAGCGGCATTTTTGTCAAACTAATTTTCTTGGGCTAACCATCTATCAGTAGCACATTTTTCTGTATTCAAATTAACACGCATCTACGTGTATGTCAAAGTATTTTATCCCCTGTACCCTTAATATCCTATCTGTAAATCTCCTATCCTTAGATCTTCCCTCTGAGATTTTTATGTCATTTGTAGGGTCAAAGCTCATTTTTTGCTCTAAATTAGGGTCAAAATAGGGTCAAAAACCATTTTCGGACAGAAAAAAAGACCTCCGAGGGCGAACCCTCGAAGGTCTGAAAATCCTTTATTTATGCGGTTTATCAAAGATTACTCGATGATAGTTGCAACTCTTCCTGAACCTACAGTTCTACCACCCTCACGATATCAGAATGGGGTGTTTTGGAGGCTAAATGGTTATTTTCCGTTCATTTTGCGTCAGCAAATGCAGATTTTCCGCTGTGTCCATGTGGTTTTTGGAGATTTTATTATCATGGTGTTATCACTGAGTATCTTTACAAAGCAATCGATGTTTCAAATGTAGTCGGATAATACTTATAAATTTTTCTATATGCATTAACTTCTTCTTCCTCAAAAAAATCTGCACCTTCTATTGGATATACTGCATTCGGCATATTCTGATTTAATATAGCTAATTCTTTGTATGTAAAATTAGGCACTGAAATATCATACGGAATATTACTACTATTATAAAATTCAAAATCTTCAAAACCACATTTTGTAAATTTATCAATATCCCCCTTTTTATAAACAATCCATCCTAATGTAAGCATTGTTGCCTTAGAATCATTGTATTTAAAATACACTAATTGTTGGGAAATTAGTTTTTCATCGTCACTTCTTATAGTACTATTTCTCTCCAAAATTTTATTTTTTACAATCATGTCAAACATTTTATTTGTCGTTTGATAAATCTTTTCTTTAGCCATGTCTTTTGGCGAAAGCAACTTAACTAATATTTCATTATCAATTCTAGAGCAATACATGTCCAACTTTTCTTTTGGCAATGCCTTTTTAAATTTATCTCCTAAATCAGAATTAAAACTTACAAATATCACGCTCCCTGATTCTACTTTGCTGATGCAAGATTCTACGTCTTGAATTTGATTACTATTTATTCCTCCATCGTAATCCAACCAAATAATATTTTTCTCTTGCTTCCATGGTATATTTGAACTATTGAGAATGTCGCTTGCATTTCCAAACAACATTTTTATGCAATTGAATGGCTTATTAAATTCAAATCTTTTCCTATTCTTTTCCGCAGAATTTATTTCCATACTATACATATTATCAATTCCAAATTCTTTGTGTAGTAAAGAAAAATCCACAAAATACTTTGCACCCATGCCAATATATCTATAATTTTTAATATAATCAAATACGGTTAGTCTTGAAATCATATCACACATCATTTTTCGTTCAATACTTTTGCAAGGTCTTATATTATAATTGACGCTAGCACTGCTCCCCGCCATTAAATCCCCTCCATTTCGCAATAGTACTCAAACAGTTTTTCTCCAACCGCCTTATTAGTTCGTTCTCCCATATTTTCCTTTACTCTTTCAACTTCATTTAATGGTTTGGAAAAGGATATTCTTACCATTGGAATTTCAGGTTCTACTTCTGTAATATTAAAATCTTTATTTTCTGATATATTAGCTATCGTCGAGTGATTTAATTCTGTTTTCCCCGCTTTTTTCACAAAATCCAATTCATCCAAATTTGATACATCATGCTTGCGTTTCGCTTCGTCTATGACTTTAATAACTTGCTTCATTGCCTCACTCATACTTTGTCTTGCTATAACATATAATCTGTTGGACGTATCAATTCCTGTTTTAGTCGTATTCCACGGTAATTCCAGTAAATTTTGTGATTCAAAATAAACATATCCTCTAAATTCAGCTAAGCTATAATGAAAAGCTCTATTTTCAATACCCCAACCTGTCAATTCAGTTTTGTCAGCATACACAACCAATCGTCCATTACAGTATATATACCAACCTGCTTTATTAGGCTCTCCTTTATTCGTAATTCCTGCAATAATAGTTATCTTACCGCTGTCATCAATAATTTGTTTTTCATATGGTTGAATATCTTTTGATTTTAATAGTTTTTCTTTTCCATAATCAACAGCAATATTATTTACTTCAATATCTAACCCGTTTTCAGCTTCAACCGTCCTATATTTTTGAATATAGTCAATTAACGAATTAATAAACAACTCACTTTCAAATTTGCTTACAATATCTGCATTAAGCTTTTCAACCACTATTTTAGTCCCTGTTTCATCATTGTTCATTCCAGTTTCTACTTTATCAAATTCAAATTCCCATTCTGGTTTATTAATCCAATCGTCAACATCCACCTTTAAATCAAAATATTCTGTTGATGTTTTTGAAATAACTTCAAATTTTTTCCCTAACTTGAAAAGCGCGCGTTTCATTCCAATTCCGAAAATTCCAGTAAAATATCCTGATGAATCACTCTCCCGATCCGATGACCTACCAAATTGAAAAGCATATTTTTGTGCAGTTTCAATATCTATTCCACCACAATTATCCTCAATGATAAATCTATCTTGAGACATATTTATTTTGATAAATAATCCTTTGTACTCTTTATTTTTTCTTATTTTCTTTGCCCCATCAATTGAATTGTCTATCAATTCTACTATAGCCGGTCTCACATCAATATCTCGAGTCAACATATAAATAAAAAAACCTTTTGTTGGACTCGCATCAACTTTTTTACTCTGCACTTCCATATGATTTTCCCCTTATCTACCTGACAACTTTTTTTGCTCACTCACAAATTTTCTATATTTTCTTGTATATTCATATGAATCTTTAAATACGAAATTAACTGCCTTAAATAATTGTGGTTCGTAATGTTGCATTGCTGCTAATTCGTCTTCAAAATTTCTTCCATAGGGACATCCTGCACATCCTGTCCTTTTCAATCCATATTCTCTATAACATCTACTATGTTCAACATCATAATGTTCTTCATATATTTTTTTTGTTTCAGTTAAATACCAAAATATCGGTCTATATTCATCACACTTATCTTCACTTGATGAAAAACAAGTTTTATATGCAGTTCTTCGGGCTCCTCCCTCTGCCTTTCGTACCCCATACATATTTAAATCAAATTCTCCATTTGTCTTAAATTTACTAGCAACCATTTTTTTCGCATAATGACAGCATTTATTTGATATTTTAAAGGTTGGAGGATTTTTAACCATAAACTCTTTTAAATATTGGTTATATGCGATATTAAAACTGCTCTCTTTTCCTTCATTACTTTTCTGAAAATCGTTACACCACCATCTTAATGCAGCTTTACACTTTGGATATTCTTTATATAATTCAACAAATGGTTTATCTTCCCATCGAAAATTATGATTTTGTAATCTTTCTATCCACTCACTTACTTGTTTTGACAAAAAAGGTTGCCCATATGTTTTACAACAAAATGGAATTGATTTTGTTGCTTTTATTTGCTCAATATGTATATCATACTTCCGTTCCAAATATTGCAAATGTTCTTTTGTTGCTCTAAACTCAAGTCCTGTGTCAAAAAAAGCATATGTTATTTTATCCGATTCATCAAATTTTTCGCATAAATCTATTAAAATATCGCTGTCGCTTCCTCCGCTAATAGAACAAAGTATTTTCTCATATTTCTTTAATTTAGCATGTGTGATTACTATGGAATCCGTTATCAACTGACTGCCTTCTGGTGCATTTTGCAATACTTCAAATAATTCCACTATATATTTCCCTTCAATCTTTAAGATTATCTCATCTTTAATAAATATTATACAATACCATTAACAAAACACCAACTATATTATCTCTCTATAATAAATTGTTATTCACAATCAAAAATTTTATCCAATGTCTTCTCCATATCTGCCACCAGATTAACCACCAACGCATTTCCCATCATAAATCTGCGTTTTCTCAGTGGCATTCCACTGTTTCGCCTTTAACCAGACAATATTTCGTATGATTCGTAGGAAATTCCTGGATTCGTTCTGCTTCTGTCGCAGTAAGTAATCTCACTCTTCCAGTCATCTTATCTTTCACAATATGAGTTGTTCTGCTGAACCCACCTTCAGATGTAAGCATTGTACGTGCCGGTTTATCTTCCTGATCAATCATGGAAATAGCACCTTCTGAGAAGACACATTCATGGCCTGTTGAACTTATACGTAACAATTTTTTTGCACCTTTCAGGTACTGCCAGGTCTGTCTATCCTCCTTTGGAAGACGCTGTTCAGTTTCATCACTATGTGTAACCACAGAATCCGTATAATATAATTTTTCTTCTGGAATAAAATACTGTTCTTCTATTGCTCCAGTTTCCATAACATCACCAAGAGTTATCTGCTTTCCATGATAATCCGGAACAGTATTCATTGTATATATTATTCCGTCTTTCATTATTCCAGAATTTTCAAATGCACATTGAAATGTTTCGGACACTTCACCTACTTCTACCAGCAGTTCCTTAATCTTCATCTTAGCAGATTCTGCTTTATTTACCTGAAATGTTTCTGCAAAAAAGCCTTCTTTTAAGATTACATTTTCCATGCTATCTTACTCATGTTTTTATGACTTTTTTCCGTAACTTCGCATGAAAACGTGGTTCTTTCGTCGGCATAATCTTTCACCCTCAATACCCTATAATCCATTTTATTGTATCAAACTAACGACTACTATTCAATTCTTTGTCTAAAGAAAAAAGACACGTTTTTCAATCAACGTGCCCTTCCTTACATCATATTCGTTTTTCTTTTACCTGTTTTCATTATGCATAAATCATTCCCAGTAATAGTGTTTCTTCATACACCTACAATTCCATTCCTCTGTGTTTTGTTTTATTTTTCTTTGATTGTTCATTATGTCCCTGGCTTCTTTCTTTTGCCCATTGTATCCTATCGCTGATTCTTTCTGGCATTTGCTCTTTCTGCTTTTTGGCTTCAAGCTCTGCTTGCGTTCGAATATCCTCTTGTACCAATCTTCCTACCATATCATTTCCCAGCATACGTACAAGTCGGTTATATCTGTCTGCAATTCCTTCTAGAACAGATTTCTCTTGTATTAAGCATTGATAATCCATCTGAACTTCCGCCAGATCCTTTTTTGTGTTCTCGTGCTCTTTCTTTTTCTGCTGAAACTTACTTTTCCAGCTATCTCTTTCTCTTGTGAGTTCTTTCACCTGTGCAGCCATCGCACAGATTTTATTTTTCATTTCTATAAACAATGGTTTGATTTTCTTTTCCCGGTAAGTTCCCGCACGTTCTAATGCTGTAGCTTCCGGTAGAAATGTTTTAATCATTCCATATTCTTTTATTTCCTTACTGACATTATCCATCACCGATTGCAGAAATTCTCTTCGATCTTCTAATTTTTTTAATTCCATTTCCGCTTTCTCTGTACGTTTTTCTGCAGCGTCTTTCTCTTTCTTAAACTGAAGCTTTTCTTCTTCCAACTTCTCAATATCAGCTTTTACTTCTGAAATCTTGAAAGCTAAACTTTCGTTTTCCGCTGTCAGATATTCTTTTTCTTGCTCTAGAGCCTGCACTTCCTTTTTACGTTCTTTCTTTTTAAAATTATAAACATCCAGATGTTCTTCATGTGTGTCTTTCTGTTCCCATTCAGTTCCATGCTTTTTAGCGACTTCTGCCAAAACTTCTTTCTCATGATTAATCCACTGGTTAAGTTCTGTGTCACGCTTACTTCCGCCCGGAAATCCAAGACTTTTTAATGCCTGCTTTAAAGAAACTTTCGTGTCCATGCCTTTTCCAGTCCACCCACTCACATATGGAACAAAATCGACATGCAAATGTGGAATAGACTCATCCAGATGTAAATAGCAATTAAATAACCGAAGTGTAGGATTTCTTTTTTCAAAGTCTTTTATAAAATCATCCAATACCTTTACAGCTAACTCTCATTTTTCCGTCCCTACTGCCATATCTCCACAATTCCCAACCCGAAAAATCACTTCATGAAAAAGCTTCTCCTGTTTTCCAAGCCGTATCTTTTCATAATAATTGGTAATCTTTCGATCATTTCGTTTTCCAACATTGTATCTCTCCACAGCCTCATCAAATAACTCTTTGTAAACTTCTTTCAGATTTTCATCTCGGTAACAGATATTATATTGGGTTCTTTCCGGATTCACATTTTCCGTTTTAAATGCCCTTCTATTGTGAGCCAGTTAACCCGGCCCAACCATACCACACATTGTTCATTTCATCATCATACGCTTCTCCTTTCTTTCTAAAATTAGCGCCCGACAGGGCACATAAATTTGTATTTCTGCCAATTATGGCACAAAATATATTTATCGCCGGATACGGCGGTTTTGTTACTTTTGTCAAAAGTAACGCAAAGCACTTTCGACAGCCGTACCGTCCATCAAAAGTCCCCTTGCGACCTGCGGTGCTATTCCTCCCGTTGGTCGGCTTGTATTTCCACCCGATATCATCTTGTAAACGAAAGCTGTAAACAGAGGTAAAAACATTTTAAAAATTAACTTTTTAAGTTTTTCCCAAAAGTTCCGTTTGCATCGTTTACAATAATCTTTACTTAAATGGTATTTCCAATTGCTCCGGCACTTCCATAAATCCATCCTTGTCTTTTTTCTCAGTACCTTCTATTCATTTTCATGACCGCTGAATACCATATTCCTTTCCAAAACGTTGAGTACCGTGTTGTTTCCATCCTTCAATTGCATTATTCATAATGTTTGCGATTCCTTTGCTTTCCCACTGTTTCATCTCACCTGTCCGATGCAGTGCATCATCAAACAAAAGCTTTGTACATACATAATCGTCTTCATAATCATCAAGAAACGCCTGGATAATTCCTGCATTTGTATCTTCCGGCATAAATTCTTTCTGCAGTTTCTTCGCTTCTTCTTCAATCTCTTTTGTAAAACTAAGGTATATATTTCCCTGTTGATAAATCACCATAGCCTCTGCCCATGCCTGTACAATATAAGCTTTGCTCTCTTCTTCATTGTTCAGAATATGAACTTCTGCTTTTGTTACATCTGTCATAATCGGGGCAAATCTCCTGTTTCTGGTTCTGTCTAATGGAAGAAAATTAAGATTATTCGATGTTCCGCAGAATACGCACTGTCGTGGTCGGTCCTCTGGGTAAACCTCATAAGGAACTTTGTAAGTTTCTTTCTGTCTGCTTAAAAACGATTTAATCTGTTCAATGTTCTATGCAGTCACAGTTGCTTTCATTTCTCCCATATCTATAATCCAATGGTTCTGTAATTTCCGGTAAATATTTTCATCATCCAGGTGAACCAGATTGTCACTGAACCAATCGTCATTTATCGCCAGATATTTGAAAAAAGTAGATTTTCCGGCTCCCTGACTTCCTACCAGACAAAGCATAATATCATACCTTATTCCCGGTTCATATATCCTGGATATTGCTGCCAGCATGTGCATTTTCATCACACCAATCGTATAACTGTTCTTGTCAGCTCCCAGAAACCGTGTCAGTAAATTCTCAATTCGTGGAACACCGTCCCATACCAGGCTCTCCAGATAGTCCCGAATCGGATGACACTTATTTTCATTGGAAACAATATCCACTCCTTTTTTATTACTCGTTCACTTGTGATCTCATGATTTTCTTCCAGATACATCTTCAGATTACTATCGTCTGTATCTGTCACTGTGAGGATCTCGCTTCTCCGTTCCCAGGGCACCTCTTTCACAATGTCCATTCTGCCGGAAAGCTCATTTCGTTTAATTGCTTTTTTCAGCACTGGATCTTTTTGTAATACTGTTACGCAGTTTCTGATTGCCTGTTTTGTTCTTCCTTTATCTGTATGCTCCAGCATTTCATTGACATCTTCTACTGTAAGCATCTCCTCATTCACAATATCTTCTAATTCCATCAAAGACTTCTCGCTGATATTCATTAATTCTTTCTTCAATTCTCTCAACCTCCTTTCTCTTCCTCTTGAAAAATTCTATAATTTCTTCTCCTGTTCCAAACATCAACACATCAAGATAATCATTTATCTTTCTTTCATTTGCTAATGCTTCTTCAAATAATTCGTGCCACTCTTCTTCTGGCTCTGGTTTGTAATACTCTTTCCAAAACTGAATCCATTTCAGATATCTGATCAGCACGTCTGTTGCATATTGCAACCACTGTTCTACTTTTTCTCTGATTAGTACAACCTTTTCTTTCTTTGGCTTTTAATGGAGTCCTGTTTCGAAGCAAACTTTCGTTTTTGTTTCGGAATTTAATATCCAATCCAAAATCTTCTATCAGCTTTTTTGCTGCTTCAAACTGTGTTAATCCAAATAATCCTGCTGTGAAATCTATTGCGTCTCCGCCTACTCCACATGCAAAACAATGATAGTTTTTATCTATTTTCATACTTGGATGTCGATCATTATGAAACGGACAACATGCCATCCCATTATTTTTAACTTTAATTCCGTAATGCTCGGCAGCTTGTCTCGCTGTCACGCACGCTTTTACCTGTTCAAATATTGTCATTTCACCTCCCGCCCTCCCGGGCAAGTCTCTGATGAACAGATATTCAGGAATTGTTGTATCTTTCAATTCGTGATATACTAAGTCTGCCAAGATGGTATATCAGTGAATCTGATTATCAGAGAACTTGCTCAGATATTTTGTCTGGGCTTTTTCTTTTTGTCTGTCAGTAGTCATTTTTAACTCCTTGGTTATCGTTTACTATTCAACATTTCTGTTACTTTTTTCTGCTGTGACGGATATAGATGCCCATAAGTGTTCAATGTCATCTGAATGTCTTTGTGTCCCAGCCTTTCCTTGATAATCAATGGCTCTACCCCTTGATAAATAAGATAAGCCACATGACTGCGCCGGATATCATGCACTCTGATTGGTTTTACACCAGTCAATGCTCCATATTTCTTGAGACGTTTCTGCAGCGTTCTCGCCACAATTGGGAACAACCGCTGATCTTCCGGAAATCCATAATACTTCTTTGCATACTCCTGTACCTCTTCCTTAAGAAAATTGGGAATATCAATGGTATGGACTGAATTCTCTGGTTTTGGAGTATCAATCACATCTCTTTTCCTGATCCGGTTATACGTCCTATTGATATGCAGGAGATTTCCACTCATATCAAAATCTGAAAGACTCAATGCCAGAAGCTCTCCTTCCCTGATTCCTGTCCAGAACAGAATTTCAAATATCAGATAATCCTCACTCCCCGGCTCAATCCCGGCGATAAATCTGTCATATTCTGCTTTCGTCCAGAATTCCAGCTTATTTGCATCCGATTTCCCCATCTTTTTTACTTTCTTACATGGATTTTCCTTCAGATTGTAAATTTTCTGTGCATGGTTAAACAGTGCATTTAACTGATTCTGAATCATACGCTCATAAGTCTTGCTGTATCCTTTTTCCTGAATGGTGTTCTGCCACTGGATAATCTCTGCCGGTGTAATCTCATTCATTTTTCTTGTTCCAAAATACGGAACAATGTGCTTGTTCATCATGTGCTGCTTATTACGGATTGAATTTTCTTTCAGTTCATTCTTTTTATCTTCAAAATAGACTTGAATAAAACTGTTCATCTCCATTTTCATATCCGCTGCAGTTTTTCTTATGAATTCCTTTTCATAATTTAATGCTTCTTTCTTTGTCTTGAACCCTCTTTTCAGCTTCTGTGTTTTCTTTCCTGTCCAGTCAATATAGCGAAAGCTCACATACCAGGTTCCCTGTGTTTTGTCTTTGTAAGCTGACATCTTAAAACCTCCTTCATACTGCTCTCTGAGAGCATCCATAAAATTTTGTTTTCCAGTAGGGACGTGGAATCTTTCCACGAACTGCTACATATCCTTCCTTTGCCAGTTCATCATTGAGCTGCTTCAGAATAGAATATGTTTTACTGCGTTTCACACCTAATTCTTCCATGACATCATCAACGGTCATCATATAATTAGTTCTCATAGCGCCCTCCTTTCCAGTCATTTTTGTGACTCTTTCATTGTTCTCTTATAATAATTCACTTTTGTGAATTTCCCAACAAACATTTGCGAATTTATTTTTCCCATTCCATATCTATTGCTTGCGTATCGACAATTTGTTAAATCTCACTCTTTTGTATCATTCACTTTTGTGCTAGAATAGAAGCACAAATATTATTAAGGAGGCAGCATTATGGTTGGTAAAAAAATCCGGGCATTCCGGGAATTTAGAGGATACAGTCAGATACAGTTAGCCGAGCTGTCCGGCATTAACGTAGGAACAATCAGAAAATATGAACTGGGAATCCGGAATCCAAAACCGGATCAATTAGAAAAGATAGCAACTGCACTAGGATTAAATGTAAGTGTTTTTCTGGATTTTAATATTGAAACAGTCGGAGATGTACTCTCTCTGTTGTTTTCTATTGATGATTCGGTGAACCTCTCACTTGCTGAAACACCTGAGCAGAAGGTTGCACTGACATTCGAAAATCCTACAATGCAGGACTTTTTCAGGAAATGGTGTCAATTTAAAAATGTCTATGAAAAGGAAAAAGCTGAAATATTAGCTATTGAAGATACTGATAAAAGACAGGAAGAACTGGATAAGCTGAACGCTACCCAGGAAGAATGGAAACTGCGTGCTATGGGAACTACGATAGGTTGCCATACTATCGTTAAGAAGGGTGCTGAAGGCAATGACATCAAGACATATGATTTGACATAAGGAGGCTTATTCTATGACATCTTATCCAGCCGGGGGAATAGTTCCACACTATACACAAGGTACAGAATTCTATAGCCATGATGAAGCTAAGGTTTTAGCAGAAACATATTACAGTATTGGAAATGATTTATATCAATCACTGCTCCCCAAACTCCAAACACAAACACCTTCTCAAGAAGACATTTGGCGTTTGTACCCTGCATTTGTTAATCTGTCATTTTCCTGTGAAATAATTCTAAAACTCTTTTATGAAAATGATCATGGAAATATTGTCAGTGGCCATAAACTATATAAAGATCTCTTTAACAAATTATCCGATGATTCAAAAAAGATTATTTCGGACTTAACAATAAACGCTATGAAAGGTAACTCTGATTCAGATTACACTTATGAAATGTTTATTAGCGATTTAAAAAAAAGCGAAAACACTTTTGCTCATGAACGTTATTCATTTGAAATGATTCCTGGAAAATCACATAGTTTGCAATGTAGTTTTCTACTTACATTTTCACGTATGCTAAATATATTAGCAAAGTCCCTGGAATAAATACTTTATTAATTACAGATTCCACAATTTTGTTATCATTCTGTTATCACAAACGGTTGTCAGGATACTCTCCCGGCAACCGTTTTTCTATACTGTTCGTTATTCTTTTCCGCTCTTTTATATATTTCTAGGCAACAGAAAAACCCGTAGAACCGAAGTTCTACGGGTATCTTACGTTTGGACACAACGTTATCTTACGATAACAAATCTATATTCAGATTGTATTACTCGATGATTGTAGCAACACGTCCTGATCCTACAGTACGTCCACCCTCACGGATTTGGTTATACCGTTTTCTTGGTTTTTGACAGTGTCTTATGTGTAATATATGGCTTATTTTGCGTGATATGGTATGTCACTTTTGTGGTTGGCAGAGTTTTTGTTGCCAAAATGTTGCCACAGGCATTTTCGACATATAATCTGATTTTCTTTGCATGTTCCTCTGCAAATGCTCCTGCGTTACCTGAAAAAAGCCTGAATTGTAGTTTTATTCGCAATCAGTCCCCTTTTCGTCTGACATTTGTTCTTCCAATAATTTTTGCAGCGCTTCTTTGCTTGGCAATACAGTTTCATACTTACTTGCAAAAATCTGTGAATTATCCTCTGGCAATGTCATTTCTACCACAGCATTATTCTTGTCCTTGCAGAGAACAATTCCAATTGTTGGATTTTCATCTGGTAATTTCATCTTTCTGTCATAATAATTCACATACATTTGCATCTGCCCTATATCCTGATGCTTTAATTCTCCGATTTTAAGGTCAAACAGGACAAAGCAACGTAACAGGCGATTATAAAATACCAAATCAACCATAAAATGTTCTTCATCAAAGGTAAAACGTACCTGCCTGCCAACAAATGCAAATCCTCTGCCGAGTTCCAGCAAAAATTGCTGTAAGTTATCTATAATACGGCTTTCCAATTCACTCTCTGAATATTCTGGCAATTCTTTCAAGCCAAGGAATTCCAACACATACGGATCTTTGATTACATCCTGTGGTTTCTCAAACTTCTGTCCTTCCAGTGCTAAACGGTAAACCTTGTCTTTATCTGTACTAAGTGCGATTCGCTCATATAACGAACTGTCATACTGACGTTTTAATTCCGTTAAACTCCAGTCATTTTTCACTGATTCAATTTCATAAAAATGGCGCTCATCTATATTGGTAATGCGCATAAGTTTTAAATAATGAGACCAACTCAGAAAAAACTTTCTTCCGGTACTTACTGCTGGCAAATTTTTGAATTGGTCAGACAGTGTCTGACTAATTTGATCTGTCGCATAAACAAGATAAAATTGACGCATTTGCTTTAAGTTTGTAACAGAAAATCCTTTGCCATATTTTTCACTCAAATATTCCGAAAGTTCCTTTAACAGATATTTGCCATACATAGCCCGATTCTCACCATGCTGCTCTTCTTCAACAATCATTCTCCCCACTTCATAATAGGCATATACCATCGAAAGATTAACCGCAGTTTTAGCATTTTTTCTTGCATTTGCCAGAACATTAGATATATTTTCAAAAAAACTCTTATCTGTGGTAACTACATCATTATCCTTTTCCATCATCGCACCTCCTAAATCACTTTGATACTTGTATCAGGTGCAAGCAGCTTAAATATTTCTACAACATTTATTTGAGCCCGACTATCTGCAAAGCTGCTAACACGAAATATCACTCGCAGTAGCTGATTCCTTGCTATCTATTCGTTCATGTGTACCTGACACCTCAGATATCCTCAATAGGCAATAAAATTTTGTTATCAAATAACTCTAGTGCTGTTGCACATTTATGCAAAAGCCTTATCATCCATTGCAATGCCAGCTTTCGTTCTGATAAGATTCATTAACTCCCTCAACTTCCTGCAAAATACGTTTAATAAAATCTTTTGCTAACTTTCTGACCAGCTTACTGTGATATGATTGATTGTAATAATTTCTCAGGCAATTATAGCACGATGTATTTTCGTCACAACATTCCTTACTAACCTTATCTAACCCAGCCTTAAGAGAACTTATAACAGCGTCTTTATTAAGCAGCCTTTTTACATGTCCTGCTCCCCCTGGCACATTATCATATAATAAGATATCATAACTCTGCATTTCCAAATTAAACTCTAAAACACCATCTATATCCGTTCTCTCTATACCTAAAGCAATGCTAATTCCCTCTAGAAATGCATATAGAAATGATAACGCTTGTGGAAAACTTGTTTTATCACCTGTTCCCAACATTGGGATGGTAAATCTAGCAACATCGGTAGCGAATTTATGACCTAACCGAATATACTCAAGCGTATCATTAGCACAAGTATATTGTTTATAATTTTTATGTGTTTTCAATGTTTGCGGTGTTATTAATCCATGTTTTACTATGTCGCTATAGCCACATTCCGGGCACATATAAAATCCAGATTTATTCATAACAAGAAGTTCATCATCACTACTTGTTTCCACCCCTAATATATTTCCAATAATCAAACGTTTCTCATCTATTTTTCCACCACCTATATAAGTCACTTCACCAGCATATGACCGCTTAGGTTTTAAATATGTGCTTTCCTTTGTTTCTCCACTTTTAAATCCATAACTAGGCTCTATATAGTATTCTGCTACCTCACTTCCTATATCTTGACCGCAATACTTGCACTTAGAATTATCTCCACTGCTCAAGAAAATATTGGTTCTTCTGCAAGATGAGCATGTAACAAACCAATTCTTTGTAAACTGAGAATTCCTTTTTAGTGTAATATACTTTGATGTATATTTATTTTTATCAACTATCACTTCTGAATCTGGTGCATATTCAGAAATAGCAATTTTAAGATCTCGGCTCATTGCATATTTATTAACTGGAACTCCATTCTCATATATCTGAAGATCAACTACATCAACTGGGAATCCATATTTTGGAATAACACAATACCTAGATAACGATTCTAGCACATCTTGCTGTTTTAATTTCTCTATCTGCCTTTTATAATAATCCGAATCAGAACCACGATCTTCTTTCACTGCCTTCTCTTTAGCCTTTTCATATTCCGTAAGCATTTCCCAAATCGATTCTACAAAATGAGCCATTTTTTCATCTTCGCCACCCATTTCATCTATCCATTTAAAATTTTTATACTCATCGTATTGTCTCTCCGGAATAATTTTCTTATTGATATAATCATTCAAATCCTTTGGATGTGACCCCATATATCGTTTAAATTCTTTGGTTCCACCGTTAATAACTAATGCCTCAATATTCTTAAACATTTCTGGGTGTAATCTAAAAAAATAACCCAAACTAGCAGCCATCAAATGTCTTACAATAATCTTCTTATTTAGGACATTAAAGCACGGAGGATTAATTACTCCTGAAATCATCTTTTCAGGTTCTGAGAAATATGTATAATCATGGGAACCTGTTCCACAATATGTGAGTATATATGCTGCACTATCTTTTCTTCGGCCTGCTCGGCCTGCTCTCTGCACATAATTGGCTGGTGTTGGAGGAACATTACGCATAAATACCGTTTCTAGCCCTCCAATATCAATTCCCATTTCAAATGTTGTAGAACAACTAAGTATATTTATTTTCTTATTCTTAAAGTCTTTCTGATATTCCTTTGCCTGTTTTCTTTCAAGTTGGGCTGTATGTTCCTTGATCACAATTCTTTCTATCTTCTTTTCTTTATACTGATTGCGATAAAAATTAGTTGCTAACACCTTATCAGGATCCACCTCTGATAAAACACCGTTACATCTATCTTGCGTACATTTTTCTCTAAGATTATACGGGGTCAATCTCCCACATTTATTACACTGATAGAATTTTGAAGTCTTGTAATTTTTAATCAAATATCGACTTGCACTAATCTGATATGCATCCTTCTTTTCATGTTTAAATAAAATATTTTCTCCACCTACAACTTCACTAGCCTGAACCAGAAGGCTAAATACCATTTCCAGTGCACCCTTAGCTTCTTCTGAAGTGCATCCAAATACATTCTTAACATATCTCACAACCATATTCTCATCACCTTTAACAGGCAAAAAACTTCTGATTCCCTGAGTTGTTTTAGGACAATTCAGCATGACATAATTATTAAATCGCCTATATTCTAAAATTTCCTTTTTTTCTTCAGGCGTGAGTGTAGACTTAACATAATTAATTGCTGGTGCAACCTTAAATATCCCCAAGACTACTTGCATAAGGATATTCAGTTCTTCTTTACTCATCCTACAATTATACTGAGCAAACGCTTCTTCTATTTCCTCATCTGTAAACGCATTTAATATTTCATGAATATCCAAATAGAAATAATATAATCCAAGTCCTTCACTATCATATGCGCCATCAATGCGTAAAAGATCCACTAGAATTGCTGCCCATGCATTTTTATGCGCCCCCATATCATTCTGAAATAAACCTTTTGTCTTTATAACTTCTGTCATATAAGCAGCTAATTCATCTACCCCCATATCCTTATAACCATTCTGAACTATCATCTCCCATATCAAACGTTTTCTAAGCATCCTAACATGATTTGCATCAAAAAACACTGCGGCAAAACTCGCTTGTTGTCTACTATCCGAAAAAGCTAAATACTGTTTAACTTTTTCTTCTTCCGATGTATCAACTAATTTGCTCATAGGTTTCAATAAAATCTTTTTAACCTGTTTTGTTTCCTGTTCTCCCTCACCGATGGCTTCATAGAGCATCTGTGCTATCAATGCCGTTCCTTCATCTTTGCCTATATTAAGTGCCTTAACGACCCCTGATTTGCCTTTGTGGCCACAGCATGGACATTGCGTAATATTATTATAAATGGACTCCTCCTCTTTTGCTTTACTCTGTTTTACTCGATAAACAATAAATCGGACATTTTCTCCACACTTACATTTTCTAGCATTAAGATTTCCTGCTACATGAAGCTCTCCACATTTTGCGCAAACACTGTATTCTTCAAGAATTTCCTTACCTACTTCCTCCTCATTTACCGCATTCGCAAGCAAAAAGTAATCTATTCTTACATTTTGGTCATTACCATAATTTTCATAAATATCAATTTCCTTGTTTTGAAGTAAATAATCCATTTGATCCTCTTTACTACGCTGGATTTTACCAATAATGTAAGGTGAGTTACAATATCGACAATTACCAACTTCAAATGCCTTCATGCCATCAATTTCATTAGTTTTCATCAGACTAAGCTTTGGTTCTTTTCCATAAGTAACATACGCACCAGAAAGTGGTCGAACAAATGAATGATATTTAAGATCAAACAATCCAACGCCATTCTTCTCTGCCATATTGATAATATCTATCAATGCAATCAATTCATCCTTTGACATATATTCATGAAGCTCGTTGTATATGATACTAAAATCCTTACTACCTAATTTTAACAACTCGCTTAAGGCATGAACATTCTTGTCTCTAGATAACAGTTCAAACAACACCTCTCTAACATTAGAGGCCTTACAATCATAATATTTCCCCGCTATCTTCTTTATTTCATCCAAAGACTTCATATTGTCTTTAATAGTCTGATAATCATTTCCTGTAACTCTATACGCTGCTTCCCCTTGCAATGGAATTCTCTTAGAAAATATTATATCTCCTTTGTCATATTCTGAAGATGTTAGATTTTTGGCAAATTTTATAATATCGGCTTCAGATTTGCCTTCTTGCCCCAAAGTCGCACTTGTTAGAATAAACTGAGGGCGCTTGGGTGCTAGCCCAGTGAGTCTTCTAAGAAGAAGCGACAACTCAATACCAAGAGATCCATTATAAGTATGAGCCTCGTCTAACACAACATATTTCCAATTCTGTAATCTCTGCTCTTCAAAAATCGCATAATCATTTGGACGAATAAGCAAATACTCGAGCATAGAGTAATTAGTAAAAAGTAAATGGGGAGGATTTTGACGGATTTCTTCTCTGGATACAAGTTCATTATTTGGAATTACAACTCCATTTTCCTCCCCTAATTTTTTTCTTGTGTTAGCTGATGCCTTTTCTGGCGTATCACCCGTAAAAAATCCAAACGTAATTTCCGGGCAATGTAGCAAAATGTTTCTAATACGATCTATCTGATCATTAACCAACGCATTCATAGGATAAAGGAAAATGGCTCTAACACCAACTTCCTTATTACCTTTTTCTACATCAAAGAGCAAATCATTCAAAATAGGATACAAAAAACTTTCTGTTTTGCCTGAACCTGTACCCGTTGTAATTATTGCACTATGACCTTTCCCAATAATACGAATCGACTCCTCCTGATGAGAGTATAAAGGTCTAACAAAATTAATATCATTCAATTTCTTAAATGATTTACATACTACACCTTCTTCAATTAATGCCTCTAAATTTTTGCCTCGTTGAAACGGAAAGCTTAAATCAACATATGGTCCCTTGAATAATTTTTCCTTTTCGAGTTGCTCTATAAATAATTTTTGTAGATGACTCTTTCCAAATTCAAATGACGATTTTAAAAACTCTTTATATTTATTATCTATGTATTGTGATCTCTCAACAGGATTCAGTTTCTTCACTATTCATCCTCTCCCTTCATACTGATTGTATATAAGAAAATATCTGGTGCTGTTGGATGTTCCATTGAATTCAAAATACCTCTATGCTCTGGATCAAATAACAAACCGTCCCCCTGGTTTGTCATATAAATATCCATTGTATCATCAATAACATCACTACATATTTCAACCTCAACAGGATTGATATTATACAGAAAAAAATCACCTTTATACGATTTGCTATATATCTGTCCCTCAAAAATTCCTTCATACATATCGATAACGCCTGTCAATTTTAAATAATATTTATTAAAGAACCATTGTTTTTCAACAAAGTCCCCCTGAACGATCTGATTAAAATAAGCCTCAGTTATCTTAAAGGATCTGCCAACAAAATCTTCTTTATAATAAAATATTCTTTGTTTTTCTAATAGCAAGGTATTCTTTCTAAGTTGAAGTATCTTTGTTTTCTCATGAAAACGTATCGTGTACTCCTGAAATGATTTTAAATTCTTAAGCGTGCTGGTTTGAGCACTATCTAATAACTTGCTTGTAAGTATCTTATCTCCGGCTGAATTAAACAACTCATAGAACACTTTGTTTTTACCATGAAACACTGGTGTAATCTTCACCATTTTAGGATTATCCATGCACAATATTTCTGTTTTTTCTTCATCCATAATGCATTTGTTGTAACAAGGCAATACATATTTCACTTTTCCATTAGCAGTAAAAGCCAATGTCACATACCTGTTTTCATTTTTATAGGATATCAAAAAGGAAATGGACAATTGCTTATAATATCCCCTATCAACCAACCTAACATCATCCTCTATCAATGCACCAGATTCAGCATATATCAGAAGCCCATCACACTCCCGATCATACAACCTCAAAATACTTTTATCATTTATATCATCCACCCATAAATCATCTGACATTGACAACCATTCACATCCAGATAACTTATAAAAGCCAAAATCAAAAGGCAAATAATAAATATAATTTTCTCCTGCGTAAGCAAATTGAATAAAGTCTGGATTAAAATTTCCTGCCGAAACTTCGGTATCAATACCATACTTTAACAGCTTTGATGCTACACGAATTCTATAATTCGCTCCCTCTATCAATTCTTTTGAAAATGTCAGGTCTGTATCATATGCTATCTCAGCTTGCAAGATCTTATTTCTTTTTCCTGCTGTTAACTGATTTACGTTAATTTTATATATTCCAGATTCTTGCAAATCCAATTCTACGACATACTTTGTTGTTCCAGCCTTTTCTGTTGTTTTATACTGCATCTCACTTAACTTATGCGGTTTATCATTAATATCTACTTCAAATTTTGTTGCTGTTTTATCTGCTTCAAAAACCACAAAACAAGTGTCACGATATACAGGTATCATTTTATCTTCGTTTTCTTTTCGGACTCCGCAATTAGAATATGTTTGTCCAAAAATACCCGGTTTTGCCATAGATGAAAAATTAAAAACATCATGTCCAATTTCAATAATATCTCCCAGCCTTACAAGCTTGTACCCTATACAGTAATGCTCTTTAATAGCAATATTATCTATTATTGTTTCTCCCTTCTTGTAAACAACATAAACCGTTCCCTCAAAATCAATGTTGTTACATATTTCCTGTCCATTACTATCAAAAACTATGTAATTTCTACAAAGCTTGTTCTTACTATCATATATAACCTCATTTCCAGCTACCAATTTATATCTAAGTTTACCAATAGGTTTTGTAAGCTCAATCTTATCCGTCCTAACTTGATATCCGCCAATTATTTCACGTATATCACAGTTGTTATTTCGGTATATTTCTTCTCCATCATTGAATACCACTACTTCAATATTTCTATAGTCGTATTGTGATTTAACTCTATGTACAGGTGGATTCAAATACACTGACTTGTTCTGTAGCATAAACTTCGGTTCCCAACGTGATCTTAATTCAGATTCACTCTTCTTGTGCTTATATTCTTCTCGTGCACATTCCTTTAAAGTTCTCTCCCAGCCTACATATCCAGCTTTTAGATACGGATTAAAAATCCTAATTTCTTTATCCCAAAAGCGCTTATCTATTAGTTTTACAATAATAATGCTCAACTTAATAATAGCATCCAATCCATCTTTACGACTAATCAACTGCTTTGTTGCTGCTGTTAACTTATAGGTTTTCTGGGTAACATTAATCGAAATATCATCACCGTCAGAAAGCATATTGTTTCTCAATCCCTCAAACACAAACTGAAAATCCTCATACGGCTCATCTGGAAGATCATATTCAAAATTCATTTTGTAGATATCAAAGATAAATTCAAAGAATGCAGGAAGAAATGCTTGTGGTACAATTGCATTTTCTAGAGCCACATTGATTATTCTCGTCCTGCTACCAGATTCAGATTGTTTTTTATACTTGCTTAATATAGACCTAATTTTTCCTTCCACTTTTTGCTCAGGAAATTTTGCATACAGATTTTTATATGTATCACGTACACTATCATAATAATTACCATTATATTCAAGCATAGCAATAAGAACCAAAGAAACCACTATAATCTCCGAGTTTCTGCAATATCCACTATATGAGCTGACCGCCTGCATAAGATTTCTCTCAGCTCTATTATGGATACTCTTCATTGCTGATTCGTTGTTTAAAATATCAATCAGATCTACGCCAATATTTTTTCTTTCTTTAACAAGCTTGCACAGATACTCTAGTTTAATCTCAAATTGAGCATTATTTATCCTATCACTTAACATCATCAAAAGCTCTGCCTGTTCTTCTTCTGTAACGACACCATCCGCAAGAATATCATCAATTGCTTTACACAATTCTACACTTGTTTTATGATCTCTTATGCTTTCTCCATAAGCGTCCATCCACTCTTTAAGACGCCAAACTTCTGCCTCATTTACCTCGCCATCGCAAACTATCCCCTCAATGATTCCATTAAGTTCATAAATACGTGATGTATTATCTTCCGAAGCCTTTAAATATTCTTCACAAGCAGTTATCATCATTTCTTTTTCAGAATCATCTATCACATGATCTTCAAGAACCGCATCAACCATTTTGATTAATTCTATTTGTTTCTTATCGTATGCAAGGTTTCTGTTTTTATCAACCCAAGATTGAAGGCGCAATACTTCCTTGTTATTTATTACACCATCAAAATCTATACCTTTAATAATCCCAATAAGTTCATTTATATTTTGCACCCTTCAATTCCCCCATTCTATTTTTTATATGATCTACAATGTCAGCTCTATATCATAAATTACTATATACGCATATTCTCCTCTCCTGCTAGTGAGTATTCGGTATCAAAAACCATAACTTTCTATGTAAAATCGTCTTCATTGCTCTTATTGAACATCAAATTCTTTGTTGTAGTATATCATTTTTCTATCATAACCGCAATTAATACACATAATAGCCAACAATTCAACACACAAAAAACGCCCCACAACTGTCACTACAAAACAGCTATGAGGTGCTTACAATGTTTCCAATATTTATTTAACCAATCGTATACTTATCATATATCCCCCGCTCAACCCGAAACCGTTCAACCAAACTCATTATCCCATCCTTGGATCTTGTATGCCTTTCTATAACAGGTAATCGATTATATCTTATACACAATCTCTGTCATCACAATTTCATCCACTCTATTTCTTATCGAATTCATCCTGCGTACCCATTCCATCTGATTACGGCTTTTCAAATCCTCACTAATACCTTCTACCGCCACTAGCTGCTTTGTGAGGCATTCTGCCATATTTTCTGCCTGTTCCTGTATATCGAGGCAGTGCTCTTTCAATGTACCCGTCAACAGCTTTCCTGTGTAAATGCCTTTATGATTATTTTTCAGAAAGCTCTCCCGGAGCATACCATACTTGGTTAGTGTCTGCTCCGGCTCCTCGTTTGTAAATATATTTGGAATTAAATAATCCCCTTCCGTCCTGTATGTTATATTCATTCATATGCCCCTTTCACTTTAAGACTTTAAAGCATTATATTCGTTGTTGATACAGTTTTCAAGATTTATTTCATAATCATTCACAGCAACGAAACTCTCTGTTCTTCTCATATATTCTGTTCATAAATTCCTCTCTTTCTCCGACCATCCCGGTCTGTCTGCTCATTCCTTGCTCTTGCCTCTGCATTCTTCCTGTCTATCCTTTCCTGCATAGTTTCCTGTTCCGTTTTTCTCGTCAGATTCAGGAACTCATGCAGCAGGTTCTTCTCCATCAGAAACTTCTTCATTTCTTTTATACGATTTGTGAATTTCTCCACCCGTGTTTTTAGATAGTCCACTGTCTTTTCAAGCTCTGCGATCTTCGCTTCATATTTATCAAGCAGCTTGTTTCTTGTAAGTGCTTTCTCAAATGTCGCCACGATCCGGCTCCATTCGGACTTCTTGACCTTGACATACTCCTCACCGCCGAATATGGATTTAATGGGTGTAGCCGCAGCTTTAACATTCTTAACCTCTGCTGACACTTCCTTTGATATCTTGTCAATCCCATCGGCTCTGACGCCATATTTATCTATCCTTTCCTGTTGCTCTTTCTCCTTTGTTTCAAGCAATTCTATCTGTCTAGCAAGCTCTACTGTACGTTCCTCCAACTGCTCCACATCGGCATTTAGTTTCCGGGCTTCCACCTTCAACTGTATATTTTCATGGCTCTGCTCCATATTATTTTCCTTGATCTTATCTGCCTGCTCTTCCAGACTCTCAACCTTCCGCATAGCCACCTTGTACTCCGGCAAGGTCAGGTTATCTCGGCTGATTCCGAGAACATCTATCTCTATTCCCTGCTCCCAGCAAAGCTCCGTCAGATATTCACGCTCCCTCTTCTGCCATGCAACGGTTTCATTCTCATTCCGGCTCTTTGCCTTATCAAATCCCATCTGCTGCAATGCCTTTGTCGTCTTTATACACACCCATTAAATCAACCCCTTTCAACAAACAAAGGTGTTAGCTAGGCTAACACCTTTGCTCAGAACTTATGCACAACTCATACCGTACCATCGCTCATTAAAATAAGCTCGTGATACTTTTCCGGGAATGGTGATGTAATTATTTGCTTCAAGCTCTGCATTCAGGCTTCTTATCATCTGATATGCTTTAGAGCGACTGATCCCAAGTAAGCCTATCAAATCATCAGCAGAATAATATATTTTCTCCATGCCATCACATCCTTTCCTTAAATTTATGTTGGGGCATTTATGCCGTTTGGTGTATGTTTTTTCCTCTCTGTATATATAATACCTTCTCCTCTATACACAGTCAAACGACCACAAAAGGCTGTAAATCTCCTCATAAACGAGTAGATTTTTCTTATCTCAAAAAAAAATCTGCTCATTTATGAGCAGAAAAAATAATTATAAAAT
>OGRI01001137.1_pt1 | contig 23722 bp, 15 predicted proteins | sample 1553391 | NCBI WGS metagenome assembly OGRI01 (sample SAMEA2580052, study PRJEB22360) | human gut metagenome | reverse complement strand
TAACGGCGGGTTTAACCGATAATACTCGCATATAAAAAGAGGAGCATCTTCCGATACTCCTCTTGATATTTGTTTATCACTATCGTTCAAACCGCCGTCAGCGTAGCTTTAGCATACCGCCTGCATTTCAAAAGGCGAATTTGCCGCGGCTCATAGCCGCTCCCAATTCCGCCTTTCTGAATGATACATATCTGTTATAGTATGCTAAACGGGGATTTAACCGATAATACTTGATATAGAAAGAGGAGTACCTTCCGATACTCCCCTTAATTTATGTTTTCACTATCGTTCAAACCACCGTCAACGTAACCTGCAAATATCGCCATTCTTTCAAAAGGCGAATTTGAAGCGGCACATTGCCGCCCGCTTAGTTGGCAAGACCTGAACGTTCGATACCTTCAACGAACTGCTTCTGTAAGAAGATATACATAATAAGTATCGGCATAAGTGACATAAGGCATCCTGCTTCTATCCATACGAGATAGTCGCTCGCCATACCGTTTTGCTCTCCGGTGAAATAAACCATCATCGTTGTTCCGAGACGGTCGATTTCCATCGCTATCGTATACGGGTCAGTGAAGAACATACCCGTTACATAAGAGTCGTTCCAGTACCATACGATTGAGAAGATGAATACTGTTAAGAACGAAGTCTTAGCGTTAGGCACCATAACACGGATAAATGTCATGAAAGGTCCACAGCCATCAAGATAAGCGGCATCTTCGAGGTCCTTGGGCAGTCCTCTGAAGAACTGTCTGAACAGAAGAATAAATACGCCTGCTCTGATACCGTTGCAGAAGAACGCCTGTAAATAAAGTGCCATAGGCGTACTTACAAGGTTAACCGCATTGCCTGTAATCAGCTTTATCAGACCGAATATATCGAAGAATCTGAACTGCATATACAGAGGGATAAGGATTACCTGTACGGGTACGATGATCTGTAAGATAACGATACCGAACATAAGTCCCTTGCCCTTGAACTTGAATCGTGCAAATCCGTAGCCCGTAACACCGCATGTAACGACCTGTATCATCGAGCATACTACGTTTACAAGTATAGTCTGCAAAAGTACCTTCGGGAAATTCATTGCAACCCACACGTCAACGAAGTTGGAGAATATAACTTCCTTTGGTATCCACATTACCGAAGGGTCGCTCATTTCTGTCTGGGGTCTGATTGCCGTAGACAGCATATAAAGCATAGGATAGAGAATTACGAATCCCAGACCGAACAGGATAAGGAAACGGAAAACAGGCCATACCTTTTCAGTAATTCTTCTTCTGAAGATGTACTTGTAGTGCTTTCTTTCCTGCTGGTTGTAATTACGGTAATTCTTGATTATCTGCCAGTTGCTTACATGGTAGATATTCTTAAGCTCTTTAGCCTTTTTCTTTTCAGCCTTCTTCAAAGCTCTCTTTGATTCGGGCTTTCCTGTTGCGATAGGCTTGATAACACCTACCTGAAGTTCGTCATCAGCCTTTTCGGGAGCGGTAGAAGCGTCAGCCTCGCCGTTGATCTCCTTTATAGCCTCGCCGATCGCTTCCGGAGAAGCGTTATCGACAGGTGCAGCTGTGGCTGCTTCGTTTTCCTGAACATCTGCATTGAACTGTTCTAAATCTTTTTCGCTCACAACTACACCTCCTTAATCATTTTCATAGAATACGAACTTAGATACAATAGCAACGATAATTGCAAGTGCAACCGCAACTATCAGGAAGTAGATCCATGCCATAGCCGCCGAAAGACCGTATCTTAAGCTTCTTGACTGTGCAAGAACTATTGACATAACCGGGTTTTCCGAATCGATGAACGTATCGATAACCGTATAAATCAGGTTCGCCAATATCATCGGGCTTATCATCGGGAACGTTATCTTCCAGAAGAATTCCCATCCCGTAGCGCCCTCCATAGATGCCGCTTCCTTTGCCGAAGTCGGTATCTGCTGTAACGCCGCAAGGAATATCAGTATCTGAATACCGGCACTCCATAATAGGTTGAAAATATCACTCGTTATCGTCTGTATCGTCATGGTCAGCTGTTCGTTCAGATTATATATACCTAAGAACTGCAACAGCTCATCGACAAGGTCGGTCTGGAACAGTGCGCTGAACTGCTCACCGCTCGAAATACCGTTGGTCGATATATCACCCTTGATTACCGCCAGTACAGGACCCGTCGCAACAAGTACCGGTAAGAAGAATACCGCTCTTGCGAATGTTCTGCCTCTGAACTTCTGGTTAAGAAGAAGTGCGATAAACAGCGAGAATATCATTACTACGATAACCTGCGGTACCATTGCACCAAGTGACTCGGTAAGCTTGGGGAGGTAATCCTGGTTCTTGAAAAGAGCCTCCTCATAGTTTCCGAAGTTGTTCCACTCGGTATAGATACCTGCCGAGGTCATTCCTCTCTGTGCTGCCTGCTCTGCTGTTGAAACAAGCTCTGTGTAGCACATTGAGTACCACGCCGACTTGAATATCGGCACAATGAACATATAGATTACGCCGACGATCCATATTGCTATGAATCCGTAACCGTAAAGTCCTTTTTTCTTCTCGTATGAAATACGGGATTTCTTGATTTCCTTCTGAACTCTGGGTTGTCTGCGGCGGATGTCCACCTCTTCACCCTCAACGTTCAGTGCCGCAGCAGCTGCGGTCATATGTGCCGACTTGTAAGCGGCGGAAGCCGGTGCCTCGTCAGCGTCGTCTGCCTTATCGGCAGGCTCTGAAGCTGTTTCCTCGACCGTTTCCTGCTTTACATCAGGCTCTGAAGCTGTTGCTTCTGTTGCCGTTTCGGCAGCCACAGCCTTGTCGGCTGCGGGTGTGTCATCAACGGGAGTCTCGGCGGCGTCGGTCGTCTTCATTGCTTCAATTTCTTCATTCGGGTTGAAATTCGAATTATTCATCTGTTTCTCCCTTCAGTCCATATTGTGCAAGATCGATTTCCTTGCCGTTGACGGTGAGAGTCATTTCTCTGGTATTTACCCTGATTGTCTTTCCGCCGTCAAACTCGGTTTCCATCTCATCGCCGGAAATTCTGTTGTATCCTGTGATGTGGAGATTTGCGAAGTCCTTCAGTTCGTCCTGATAGAGCTTGTAAACCTTAGCCGAGGGTTCGAGCCAGCCCTTGTAGTTTGAATAGAAGAGCGTCTCGTAATCGCTGTCTGTGAAATCGTTAGGATCGGCATACATCATATCATAGTGAACAGGTGTTGCTGTAAGAAGTGCAAGCATGATAGTATCGTTTGCATTTGCACTTGCATTTACCGCCTTTGTTGTGTAAGACAGGTAACCGTGGATAACGATCTCATAGAACGGAATGTCATAGTCAAACAGATCGTAGTTACTTGATGTAACGGGTACGTCTGTCAGATAATCAACATAGGGGAGCGCATAAGCGTTTGCGCCGCTTGCAAGAAGCGTGAAGCCTGCGTCCTTGAACTGCTTGTAGCCTTCTACCAGCTTGTTCATTGTATCTGTTCTGGAATAATTCTCACGGCTGAAGTCGCTGTAGAGCAACGTTGTAGCGTCATCAAGGCTTATCGTTGTTATTCCTTCGCTTGTGAACGACTTGCTGATCTTGTTGTAAAGATCCGGCCAGTAATAAGGTGACAAGGTTGTCTTTGTAACAAGTCTTACCTGGTTCGGAATGCCGAATGCAATATCCCAGTTATTCGTTGTTGCATAAGCCTTTGTTATAGCCTTGCAGGCGTTCAGCGTGTAGCTGTAGCCGTTACCGCTGTCCTTCATGTAGGTGATTCCCGCACTTGCGAACAGCTTGCTGTTTATCGAGCCTACATATTCCGCAAGACTCTTGTATGCGTCCTTGCCGCCAAGCGTTCCTGCGTAATTTACATCGGCTGTGATCATACCCTTGATGCCTGCGCCGTTGAAATCGTTGTAGTTTGCAACAATATCATCAACGCCAAGCTCATTGAGCTGCTTTATTATTTCCTGAGCCTGCTCATATGTTGTAGCGGCAGTTTCAAGATTTACAGGGAAGCCTGCGATCGACTGTGCCTTTATCGTACCGCCGTAAAGGTCAAGATAATAGCTGTTTGTTATATTGTCGCTCTTATCCTTGAATCCCTTCTGCTCGATAAGGTAGTTTCTGTATGCTTCCGCAATATCAACATAAGAAAGGTTTTCCTTTGCAAGAGGATAATAGCCTACCGTGAGGTTGGGCTGATTTATCTTGCCCTGCTCGTAAACCGTGAGCTTACGGTTACCCATGTAGTAGGTATCCTCTGCTCTTACCTTGAACTCAAACCATGTATTGTTGTATGATGTTGAGTTCTGTCCGCTTACAGTAGCGTTTACGCTTGCGCAGGTTTCGCCGGACTTCGCAACAGCCATGTAACCGTGATTTGTCTTTTCACCGTTTGTAACAGCGCCGATAACAGGGAGATAAACCTGCTCTGTCTTTGACGGACGTGTCAGCAGACCGATCGATGTATCACGACCGTATACCTCACTGCTGTATGCCTGTGCGTTGTAACGGCGGTTGTTGTAGTTGATTACAGCGCCCGAGCCGTCGGGAACTACCATATAGCCCTCATCTTCCATGCCTGCCGCATTGAAGAACTGTAACATACCGATCTCAAGAAGCACAAGACCGCTTGTGTCGGTTGCCTGCTGTTCCTTGATTTCTTCCGTTATTATCGAAACATTTACATTGTCTTTCTCAAGTGTGATCGTCATAGGGATCTCAGCTTCGATCTTGCTTAATCTGTATGTGACCTTTACACCGTTTTCGATCGGTTCAACACTGAAGTCGTCCGACTTTATCGAAGCATCGTAAATGCTCATTCTCTGACTTGTGTGTGATGAAGCGTCACCGTATATTACATATAACGGAGACTGCATATTCTTCTTCTGCGCAGTCTTGGCATTTTCGTCCTTGTCTGCGTTAAGAGGAGTAGCCCACCATACATAGTTGTCGCTCTTTGACTGAACCGCAAAGTTTGTCGTCAACTCGTCAAAGTATAACTTGTAGCTGTCGTTTTCAGCCACAACGCTCATATCCGCAAGGCCTTCCTCGTCGGTTCTGAGCTTTTTCTTGTCATCTTTTTTATCGTCTTTCTTGTCGTCCTGCTTATCATCAGCGGATGCGCCGTCATCGGTTGTCTGCTCAGTCTGAGATGTGCCGTCGTCCGTTGTAGTCTGTTCGTCAGACCATGCAACAAGCGAGCTCATCGAAACGAGCATTGCGGCTGTGAGCAGAACTGCAAGTATCTTTTTTCTGATTTTTATCATCTTCTGTCACACCTCCGCTTACAAACTGAATCTGTACATCAACTCGGTATAGATTGAGAAACCGAAGATGTAAACCTGCTGGAACAAGCTGAGTAACAGCACGAGCAGGAACAGGATTACTACCATTGCCGCAACAGTGAAAACCATTGCAAGAAGCGTCTTGGGTACCGAGTACTGATGAACCGTCTTGATACCCGAGATCATAAGCACAACCGTCCACAGTATACCGAGATACTGGAAGAATACGATGAACGCACCCTCGCTCCTCAGTAACACGTTACTTGCGAGTATTACCACTACCTGAGTGATAAGATAAGGAACGAGCGCATAAGCGCTGACGCTCATGATTGCCTTTACCGAGCCTTCTCCGTCGAACAGGGTACACAGTGACCAGTTACCTATTACCCATGTGAAGAACAGGATGATAGTCTGAACCAGGAGCGGCACGATGTTGAATATCTTTACATAGTTGTTGTTGAAAAGGAAGCCTGTCATTACCTGCTGGCACACCGTTATAACAAAGAAACAAAGAACTATAACAAGTGAAACCTTAGTGTTGTATGCTTTCTTCCAACGAAGATCCTCAAAGCCCTCGAAAGGATGTCTTGCAACGTAGAACGGCCATTTCCAAGCGGGCATATCTAAATCAAATCTCATTTTTATTTACCTCCCGCTTTCTTAGCCTTAATGTGTTTTCTTACCTTGCTGAGAACAACAAGCGCTACTATTATTACAAGCACGATTATCATGAATATATTGAAGTTATCTCTGATAAACTGCATTCTGTACTGCTTGAACGCTCTGTTATATCCGGCTCTGCTGTTACGGTAGAAGTATTTCATTGCCTGCTCGTAGTTACCCTGAGAAAGCTCCGAGTTACCAAGACCGATATAAGCGAACCAGTAGTTGCTGTCACGGGTCAGGACTTCCTGCCACGGACCGCTCGCCTCCTCGTACTTACCGAGGTTGTAAAGACCCATTGCCTCGTGTACGATGTTACCGAACTCTGTACGCTTGAATGTTGTGATAGAGTTCTTACGGCTGTCAAGTACATATACAACGCTGTTGTACGCTTCGACAGCAGTTACATTTGTGAACAGACCCTTCTGGTTGCCCTTGCCGCCGTAGATGAACAGCAGGTCGCATTCGTTTGTATACTCAAAGATACGTCCGTTTGCGAAGTCAAGGAGTCTTATCGTTCCGTCCTCGTCAACGTCAACGTCTGTGATCTGTGAGCCGTATGTCTGGTTCTTGTAATAGTACGAAGCCATATCGCCGTAGGTGTAATCCGAATAACCGAGGTTGATAAGAATGTTCTCACCTGCAGGGTTCATCTTCTTGAATATATCCGTTGTGGCGCTCTTTGAACCTGTTACGGTGTAAATAAAGCCCTCATCGTCTATATCGAAGTTATCGAACTCCATCGGAACTGCCTGAATAAATGCTGCGGCAGCCTCACGGGAAAGAATTGTTCTCCAGAACTTGTTGGCAATAGCCTGCGCTGTCTGCTCAACTCGGTTTGCACCGAAGAAGTTACTGAATGAACCGTCAGGTGCGAACATTACCGCACCGTCTGTGATTGACTTGATGTTTACATAAACGTTGCCCGCAACGTCAACTACGACCTTGTTGGGAAGGAATGTAACATCTGCATCATAGAATTCAGCGGAAGGTCTTTCGAATATCTGGAATACCGTTCCGTCTGCATAAACACCGATTACACGGCTGTTGTCGTAGTCCGCAATGTATATCATTGTGGACTCGTTTTCGTTTTCAGCGTCCTCAACGTGTCTTACGAAAATTCCGTGCGGATTCTTCAGTGTTTCGTATTTATCTGTCTTGGGATTGTAGAAATAATCCATTACAGTAAATGCTCTTGAATAAGTTACGTCTGTAACAAGTATGCGGTGATTACCGGAGTCTACTATATAAAGACTCTGTGTTTCACGGTCGATGAAAAGATCCTGAGGCTCTTTAAGCTCGCCGATCTCAACATCCTTTGTTACCTCACTGCCTGTCTGCTCTGAAATCGCTTTCAGCTGAGCGTCGGTGTTATATCTTGTGCCGGAGCCGAAATCAAGACCTGTAACTACACGGTCTACAACGTATCCGGTCTGTGAAGGAACAGGATCGCCCCACCAGTCGTAGCTGTAACCTTCGTACGGCTGATCGGCAAACGCTGAACTGCACAGCATGGAAACCGCCATTATGGCCGATACGGCTGCCGTAGCGATTTTCTTCATGTTTGGCACTAAAATCATCCTTTCTGTATAATCTAATAATAAATCAGTCTTTAAGACCGCTGGTAGCCATAGTTTCCATAACGCTGCTCTGGCAGAAAATGAATACTATGATAGGCGGCAGCATCGTAATAACAACTGCGGCTGGCCCCAACGCCCGCACGGGCAATACCGGCGGCACTTATCTGCTGCATAACGGTCGGAATGGGTTTTAATGCCTCATTATAAATGAATGAATAACCTGTGATCTGCCATGCGCCCTGGAAAGCGAATATCAGAAGTGTCAGCCAAGCGGGTTTAACGTTGGGCATTACTATCTGCCAGCAGATTCTGATGTGGCTTGCGCCATCCAGCTTTGCGGCCTCTATCATACTGTCGGGCAGCTGTCCCATGAACTGACGCATAAGGAACAGTCCCATAGGCGTTGCGATGTACGGCAGAATGATTGCAAAATATGTATCGATCATACCAAGTGTAGCCATTACCATGTACTGCATGATGTAAAGTACGGTAGATGTGAACAGAAGGGCGATCTCGATTATCTTGTTGAGCGCCTTCGCACCGGGGAATGCAACCTTTGAAAGCGCATATGCCGCCGACGACGAGAATAAAAGCTGTGCAACTGTAACTACTACAGCTACAAATACAGAGTTGAAAACGTATCTTGAGAACGGTACCCACATGTTGGATGCCGTAGCAAGCAGATCAGCAAAGTTCTGATCCGTGATGTTCTGTACATACAGTCTGGGCGGGAAGAGGAACAGCTCCTCAACAGGCTTCAGTGACTGTATAACAGAAAGATAAATGGGGAAGATCATGAACAGACCCAGCAGAGCGAGCACTACAAATATGAAAATGTCGCCGCCCAGAGAACCGCCATATCTTTTTCTTCTCCTCTTAGTTATTTTCATAACTGCCTTCCTTTCTTAGAGAGAAATTCATAATGTGAGATCCTCCGATCAGTCAAGGTACTTGCCGAGTACCTTCTTGATACCCCAGTTGGCAAGCAGCATTACTGCGAACAATACGAAGCATATAGCCGATGAGTAACCCATCTCATAACGTATTGAACCGTAGTCATAAGCGTGTGTCATGATCGTGTGTGCCGCATAGTCTGTTGAAGGGAATGCGGTAAGGAAACGACCTACATCACCGGCTGTGAAGGAAGCGGTGATCTGCATAACCGCTGCGAACAGCAGCTGAGGGCCCATTGCCGGCACCGTAACAAGCAGTAACTGCTGTGTACGGTTCTTGATGCCTTCGATAGCACCCGCCTCGTATCTGTCCTTCGGTATACCCTGAAGACCTGCACGAAGCGCAAGGAATCCGGCACCCAGCGACATCCACAGCTGAACGACAATTACAACACCCATGATGTAGTTTGCGTCTGTCAGCCACTGACGTGCGCTGTTTATGATACCGAGGTCAAGCAGATAAGAGTTTGCTATACCGTATGTATCGCCCGAGAATATAAGCTGCCAAGTGGTATAGATGTTACCTGCCAGAGTCGGCGCATAGAAGATAAATGTGAATATTGTCTTTAATGCTCTGGGCATTTCGTTGATAAGCCATGCCAGTATAAAGCACATGATATAGCTTAACGGACCTGTTATAATTGCGAATACGAGCGTATTCTGTATCGCCTTTAAGAAGACCTCGTCCTCAAGTATCAGCGAATAGAAATTGCTCAGTCCCACAAACTGGGGGAACTGTACCATGTTGAAGTTCGTAAAGCCCATAGGCAACGAAAGCAACACCGGTATGATCGTAAAGATCGTAAAGAGTAAGAAGTAGGGCGCAAGAAGTACATATACGCTTGCGTTCTTCTTCATCTCACGCAGTGTATATCTGAACTTGCTGTCTTCAATATACTGCGGCTTTTCTCTGTTAAACAAACCGATAACCTCCTCTATAATTCAGCAAAGCCTGTGAGGGCGAAAAGCCCTCACCGCTTTTCAAGATCATTTTTTGACGGACGATAATTCCTGATACTTTCTTACGATTTCAGACTTGATCTGATCGTTGTAGCTCATAAGCGTGTATCTGGGGTTACCTGCATCGTTAACAACCATTCTGAATGCGTTGTTGATGTGTCTTGTTACTGCATAGGATGCGGGAATGATCGGTACTTCTCTGAGGTAGCTCTGCTGTGATGAGATCTTCTCATACTCGGCAGTTGACCAGGGGAGCTGTTCAAGAGCTTCTACGTTTGCCGTATCGAAACGTCCCATGGGGCCCATAAGTGCTTCGATCTGCTTACCGTAGTCAACCTGAATATCCGTACTTGTGAACCACTTTACGAAATCCCAGGCTGCAGCCTGATTTGAAACCTTGTTGAATATTACCGCACCACTGCCTGCTGAGTTTGCAGCGTGATTTATTGTTCCGTCTGCCTGCTTTGTTCCGGGTACCAGTGTGAAGTCCCACAGACCCTTGATCTCGGGCGCTGCAACTGACAGCTGGTTATAGAACGTATAAGGCTGAACAACGAGGGGCATCTCACCTGTTCTGAAACGTGAGAATGCGTCGAATGTCTGATCAAAACTGAATACCGTGTAGAACTTTGTCCACTGCTCAAATACTCTGATAGAGTCCTGAGTCATAAAGTTCGTGAGGTTTACTTTCTTTATGTCGGTAGTCTTCATGCTGTTGTAGTCCGTTGTGTAAAGGTCCTCGTTGTAGATGTCCTGACCTGTCTGGAGCATCAGCATAATGAATGTGTTACCTGAGTCGAACGTGTTCGATGAAATGTTCTGAGGAAGTATAAGACCTACGTCAAGGTACTTTCTCTGTAATGTCGGGAGCATATCTGTGAGCTGATCCCATGTTTCGGGAGGATTCTCATATCCAAGCTCCTCAAGTACGTCTGTTCTGTAGAACAGCATCGGGAATGTCTGTGAAACGGGGAGACCGTAAACGCCTGTCGATACACCGTCGTTATACTCGTACAGCGTCATTGCGTCCTTTGCAAATCTCTTTGTTACCAGTTCATAATCCTTGAACTGCGTCATATCAACAAGCAGTCCTCTTGCGGCAAGCTGTATCGGGAAGTCGCCGCCGATGAACAGTGCGATCTCAGGACCCTTGCCTGCGAGCGTTGCTTCAAGTACAGAGCCTTGTACAAGGTTGATTGAAGCCTGTGTTCCGTTATAGTCGGGATTCGAGTTGAACTTGTTGTCAACAAGGTTCTTTACAACGGTTGCCTGGTCACGGGCAAGTGATACCCATACGTCAAGCGATGTTACGCTTGAATCCGAAAGGTTCGTATAATCCTCGAAGAACGAACCGATAAATGCGTTGAAGCCGAATGCAAGCTCGCCGAAGAAGTTGCCGTACGGTGACGCAAAATCCTCGTGGCAGGTCGCTACTTCTATGTAGTCAAGCTCAAGGGGCTGACCACGGTAGTCACGCATCCACGCCGATACAGACGAGATGCTGTCCTTGATACTGCTTGCCATTATCGGGATATCCTCAGGACTCTTTATACATCTTTCAAGGTAGATACACATTGTTTCAAGTGCCGCTGCCTCAGAACCCTTCTTTGTAAGGCTCTCGATGCTCGCCTTCTCTGCACGCAGAGAATCAACTATTCTCTGGAATGCTTTCTGAATACCGGGTATCTTCTTTTCTACGAAGTAATCCTTGTATTCATCGGGGTCGGGACCCGTTATCATAAGTATTCTTCTGTAGTACTGGTTAAGCTCAAGTACAAGGTCGTCAAGTCTCTGCATAACCTCGCCGATCGAACCGGGTATAGCCTCAAGCGTCAGTTCATGCTCCTCGCCCGCCGTCAGATAAACGTAAATATCGTTGCCGTTCTCGTCCTGGGGAGTGAGATTGTACCAGTCCGGAGAATAGATGAACTTAACATCGTCAAGCTCCTTACATGGAACCTTTCCGTCAATGTAGATTCTTCTGTTTGAGAAGAAGCCTCTCATCTGATTCTGTCTTGCCTTGAAGTTGAAGCGGTAATAACCGTCGTTTTCAACCTTGAACTTATAGGTGATCGCCTGCGTTGCTTTATTCCACGTTGCCTGACCGATAGTGTTGTAACGCTGCTTGGTCGGGTGGTTGGGATTTGTCATGTAGGTCGTTCTGTCGTAAGTAGCATATAATGTCGATGCTGTCTTGTATGCAGCCTCCTCAGCCTGAAGGAAGATCGTGTTCGTTCCCAGCTCCTCGTTCTTTGAAGAAAGTGCGGGAGTGTTCTGAAGTTCATCATCCGTAGGCTTGATTGAATCGTAGCTTACAAGCTCATCGTAGTTCTTGAACGTAAACGAATGGAAAACACCGTAGGTTCTGATACCCTCAAGTGTCATTGTGTGCTTGCCTTTTTCAAGATAGAAATAGTAAGGCTCGTTGTAAAGACCTTCCTTGTCCTTGATAGGATACTTTATCCAGCAATCATAGGTTACCTGTCCGGGACGAAGATCGTTGTCCTTGTTGTCACGGGTTATCTCTCCCTCGTCCTTCCAGTAACGGTCGAGCGTGATGTCCTGTGCCGCTGTGAAAGGATATTCGCCGTCTATCTTAAGACCTATATCAAGAACGGTATTCTTTGATTCACTGCCCTCGATAGGATAATAGATAGCCTCAAGATTGTAAAGACCCGTTTCCTCGACATTGAACTCATATGTAAGCGTGAGCTTGTCGCTCTTCCACTTTAACGTTGAGTAGTGATCTGTCTTGAGATCGGTATCTTCTTCGAGGAATGCCTTGATTCCGTTGTAGCCGTCGCCTGATTTTTGAGTGATTTCCTCAAGTGCAGGCGCTATGACTGCAGCCTGCTCGGCTGTTATCTCCGATACATTGTTGACGAAGGATGTGCCGTCTATCGTACCTTCCTTGTAGTCGGTAGCATAGATAGTGATTTCCTTCTTGGGCTTTGCGGCGTCCTTATGACTGTTGTAATAAGTGCTGTACTTGCCCTCCATACCGGTGATTGTGATTCCGCTCACTGAGCTATCGGTTGTGCTTTCCTCGGATTGTCCGGCAGAAGTATCTGTTGTCGCTTCTGCGCTGACTGCGGTTGATGTAAGTGACAATGAGGATACGAGTGTCGCACATGACAATATACCCGCTAATGTTCTTTTCATCCTGCTGACTTTTGTTGCCACAGTAATAATCCACCTTTCTGATTGTTGTCGTTTATGTTCAATCGAAAATATGCTAATTTCGACGAGTTAAGGAATTTATCCGTGCATATTGTAGTCCGAGTTGTAAACGGAAATTTTTCCGTCCTCAAGTTCAACACGCACTTTATCTCCGCCCCTTATACCCAGAGCCTCGAGATATTCTTTTGGTATCTGGAGTCTGCCTGCCCTGTCAAGAACAACAAGCTCCTCATGATCCGAGCCGCTTTGCTGCATGAGTTTTTCATGCTCCGCCCTTTGCTGCTCGCTCATCTTTTCGAGTTCCCCGAATGAGAGGACCTCGGTTTTCTTTCTCAGCATCTCGCTCGATGTACGGCCGTCACGGATAGCAACAACACGGTCGATCGACTTCGACAGATTTGTATCGTGTGTTACTATTATAATGGTAACGCCTGTCTGACGGTTTAACTGCTTGAAAACATCAAGCACCATCGCCGCCGTCTTTGTATCGACCGCACCCGTAGGTTCGTCCGCAAGGAGCAGGCTGGGATTGTTTGAAAGCGCTATGGCGATCGCCACTCGTTGCTGCTCACCGCCCGAAAGCTGACCGAGCACCGAGTTCTTTCTCGCTGAAAGCCCTACCATGTCAAGCAGTTCCTCCGCTCTCTCCCTTCGGTTCTTGTGCCCCGAAAGTAAAAGCGGCATTTCAACGTTCTGTATCGCCGTAAGATATGGTATAAGGTTTCTGGCGTTGTTCTGCCACACGAAACCGACCGTTTCTCTCTTATATTTTATAAGATCCTTTTCATCAAATTTAAGAAGGTCCTTACCGTCAACGTAAAGACTTCCCGCCGACGGCTTATCGAGCGCACCGAGCATATTCAGAAGCGTTGATTTACCGCTTCCGCTCGCACCGACGATACCCATCAGTTCTCCACGCTCAACCGTGAGGTCAAGTCCCTGTAAAGCCATAACCTCAACATCGGTCGTCTTATATATCTTGACAAGGTTCTCACATTGCACCATCACATTTTCGGGTGGCGCAAGCATCATTCTCTGAGGCATCACTCCACCTGCTTTCTGACATCTGTAATGCGTCCGTCATCAAGTGTATAAACCACGTCGCACTGCTCCATCATCGCAGTGTCGTGCGTTGTCATCACTATTGTAAGCCCGTCCGTATGTACAAGCTCTTTAAACAGATTCATAACCGCAAGTCCCGTAGGCATATCAAGCGCCGCAGTAGGCTCATCCGCAAATATCAGCTTCGGCTTGTGCGAGATCGCCCTCGCTATCGCCACTCTCTGCTGCTCACCGCCCGAAAGTTCTCCGGGTCTGTGGTGCATACGCTTTTCAAGTCCCACTCTCACAAGGCATTCCTTCGCCCGCTTTACACGCTGTGCATAAGGCATACCCACAAGCCGCATCGCAAACTCAACGTTCTCATATGCCGTCATTGTCGGTATAAGCGCTACAGACTGGAAAACAAACGACATATCGTTTCTTCTCAGCTTATCCATCTCCTTGTCGGAAAGACCCGTTATCTTCTTCCCGTCAAAGTAGACCTCGCCGCCTGTAGGACGGTCAAGCGCTCCGAGTATATTTATCAGCGTGGTCTTGCCCGAGCCGGATCTGCCTCTCAGCACGACCAGCTTGTTCTTTTCAACATCAAGATTTATATCCTTCAAAGCGTCAACAGTGGTATTATCGTTTATTTTAAAGCTTCTGGAGATATTCTCCGCTCTTAAAATCGTTTCCATAGGCAGTTTCGATCCTCAAAAAAGTCCGTAAGCTACGTCAGCCCTGCAAATTGTTTCATCTGCTTTTTGTACCAAATGCACAATTGTATTATTCGTTTTCGGCTGTAAACACGCCGTATTTAGAAATAATGTACAAAACAGCATAAGGGTCTATAACGTAGTAATTATACCAAATTATCACCTTACTGTCAAGGTTCATAAAAGAACTTTCACATTTCTCAAATGATTTTGATTTTCTGTACAAATCACTTTTGCGCTTGTCTAACAGTTACAAACTTCATACGCAAATTTTGTGCATATCGCTGAATTTGATTTTTGCTTGCACAATATCTTGATTTTTCGGGCGTCTTATGTGCTATTTTTGGTGTAAACGATTTCCACATTGAAAATGCTTATAACTTAATTTAGCTAATTCCTTAATTCGCTTAATCAAACTTTGTAGAATATGCACAAATATTTTCGGCGATTTTTTTAGCTAATCATTCCTAATGTTACTTAATTTTTGCGTGTAACTCATGTAAACGCTTCGATTTGCTCACTTAGCTCCATCCACTCGGCAGTAAGTGACTCCTCTTTTTCCTTCAGCGCCTCTATTTCCTGTGCAAGCGCACTCGTTTTTTCATAGTCGGTCGCTATCTCCGGCTGTGACATCTGCTGTGCCAGCTCCGCCGTTTTCAGCCCGATCTCATCTATTGCCTGCTCGCAACGCTTCAGCGCACCGCTAAGCTTTCTGAGCGTGCTTTCACGCTCCTTGCGCTCCTTGTAGTCGTTCTTCTTGCCTTCAGCCACCTTTACCTGTACTGCCTGCTCGGACTGTGCCTTTGCTTCCTTGAGTTCGATATACCTGTCATAGTTTCCGTCTATGTTTACAGTACCCGTCTTTCCGAGCCACACTATCCTGTCGGCCAGCTTGTTGATAAGGTATCTGTCGTGCGACACGATAAGAAGCGTTCCGCCGTAGCTTGCCAGTGCGTTTTCCAGAGCCTCTCTCGAATGTATGTCAAGATGGTTTGTAGGCTCGTCGAGCAGCAGCATATTCGCCTTGCTCAGCATCAGCTTAAGGAGCGACACCCTTGCCTTTTCTCCTCCGCTGAGCTTGCCCACATTCTTGAACACATCGTCACCCTTGAACAAAAACTGCGCCAGCGCAGAACGCACCTGCGTCTGCGTCATTGCGGGATACCTGTCCCACACCTCGTCTATCACCGTCTTTGACGGGTCAAGATCCGTCTGTGCCTGATCGTAATATCCAAATTGTATATTGTTGCCGAATTTATACTCTCCGCTATCCGCCTGATATTCTCCTGTAAGGATTTTCAGAAGCGTAGTCTTTCCGCAGCCGTTCTCACCTAATATAAATGTTGTCGTGTTCTTCTTTATGTCAAGCTCTGCATTTGTGAAAACCGCCGTCCCGTCGAACGATTTCGACAAGCCCTTTGCGATAAGCACATCGTTTGCGCCGCCTTCCTTCGCCCTGAACGTGAACTTTATAGCCTCCGGCAGATCCTCCGGTTTTTCGAGCGTTTCCTTCAGCCTGTCCGCCTGCTTCTGCTTTGATGCCGCCGTGATGAAGTTATGCTCCTGCCCCCACCGCTTCTGTTGCTCTACAATGCCTTCGATACGGTTTATTTCCTTTACCGTCCTGTCGTACACTCTCTGCTGAGCCTCTCTCGCCTCAGCCTTCAGCTCAAGATAGCGTGTATAGTTGCCCTTATATTCACGAAGCGTCCTGTTTTCCATTTCAAAAGTCGTGTCGGTGACTTTGTCGAGAAAATAACGGTCGTGCGATATTACGATATATGCGCCCTTATATTCCGTAAGGAACTTTTCGAGCCATTCGCAGGCGGTTATATCAAGGTGGTTCGTAGGCTCGTCAAGAAGCAGTATATTACTCCCCGAAAGAAGCAGCTTCGCAAGCTGTGCCTTGCTTTTCTGACCACCGCTCATAACGCTTATCGGCTTACCGAAATCCTCTTCCGAAAAGCCCAGACCGACAAGCGCCGAGCAAGTCATTGATTTATAGGTAAGTCCGCCCTCACGCTCAAATCTTTCCTGCAGCTGCATCTGCCTTGACAGCGTCTGCTCGCTGTGGTCGCCCGTATCTATCGCAACCGCTATATCCGCAAGCTCGTTTTCAGCGTCGATAAGCGGACGGAATATCTCCAGTACCTCGTCATATAGAGTGATATTATCGTCACGGATAACATACTGCTCCATACAGCCGATCTTTATCCCCGCCGCCTTGCTTATACCGCCTGTTTCAGCCTCCTGCCTGCCGTTTATAACGTGCATCAGCGTGGTTTTTCCGCACCCGTTTACACCTACAAGTCCGGCTCTGCCGTTTTCTTCAAGCCGGAAATTCACATCGTGAAACAGCGTTTCACCGCCGAAGGACACCGAAATATCATTACCGGATAATACTATCATACCGCATTGTCCTTTCCGAAAAATAACGGTCAGAGTATTTCCTGCTCTGACCGCATATCTTTGTACTTTTCTTTATACTGCGTTTACTTCTTTAAATTTTCGGGCTTGTACTTGTTGAGTGCGTCATTGTTGAGATCAAGCGCATAATCCTTAGCCGTTTCGTTGAGCATAGCCTTATAGTCGTCGTCCTTCATAACGTGAAGCACGTTGCTGTGATTCTCCGTGAGCCAGTCCTCACGTTCCTTTATATCACGGCGTACTACCGCATAATAAACGCTGTCGTCCTCGTAAACTCCGCCCTTGTCTGTGTCAAGCTCAAATGCCCACTTTACAAACTCCTCGCTCGGTGAAGTATCCGTCTTGCCGAGCAGGAATTCGTGGTCATGCTCCTCTTCTTCACTGCCCGATGTTCCGCTGCTCGTTGTATCGTCCGATGCGGTTTCGCTTGTCGAAGAAGTTACAGATGATGCCGCAGAAGAAACCGCCGATGAATTGCCCGATTTGCTCTCGGCATCCGAGTTGCTCTCGGCTTCAGCCTCAGCCTTTTCCTTTGCCACAAGATCCTGATACTCGTGATATACCTTATCGTAGTCCTCGCCGGCAAGCAGTCTGTCAACATAGCCCTGAGCCTGTTCCTTCTTTGCCTTCTTGCCCTCGTCGGTCGTTATCTTGTCGCCGTTGCCCTCTTTAAGAGAAACCTGTATTATCTGGAATCTGCCGTAATTGTCATAGAAATAAGTAGCTATATCCTTTTCGTCTGTTGCGGATATGCCGTTTTTCTCATAGTAAGCGTCAAATACCTTCTCGCTCATCTTGTTTACAAGCTGAACAGCCTCGTATGACTTCTTGCTTATTCCGCCTGCCTCATAGTTCTGACCGTAGGTTTTTCCTGTGCTGTATCCGTAATACGAGATTTCCGTATCCCACATCTTCTTTACAGAGGTCTTTACGGTGTCCTCTTCCTCGTCTGTGAGTGAAAGGTTCAGCTCCTTGAACTTGTTCTGGATAGCAACATACTGCTTTACCTGCTCTAATGTACGATCCTGAACATACTGCGAGAACGTCTTGTCCTGTACATTGTAGTTGTAGTAGCTGAAATTCTCTATCTTTGATGCGCTTGTTCCCATAGCCTTAAGCTGATCGTCAACCTCCTGCTGAGCCTCGCCTATAGCCGTCTGCTCATAAAGAAGATATATGCCCGCATTTATGGTCTGATTGTCAACCGAGCCTATAGTCGATACATCCGCACAGCCTGCAACGCTTAATGTGATTGCCACGGCGCATATTGCCGCTGCCAGCCTTTTAAAATATTTCATTGCTTTTCTCCTTACTGTTTATAAGGGGCTGTGCCCCGATTATTTCTGCAAATTCCGCCGTTATCTTAATGTAACGCCTATATCCTCAAGTGCCTTAAGCACCTTTGCAACAACTGCGTCCGCCTCATCGTCTGTCAGCGTAGCGTCTTTCTTTCTGAGTATCAGCTTGTATGAAAGGCTCTTCATACCTGCAGGTACCTGCTCGCCCTTGTACATATCGAACAGACGTACAGCCTCAAGATGCTTTGCGGTCTTTTCTATCACAGCAACTATATCTCCGCTCGGAACGTCCTCGTTGCACACAAGGCTCAGATCCCTGTATGTTGAGGGGAACTTGGGCAGTGCGGTGTACTTTACATCGCCGCCTGCATTATTGAACATTACCTCCATGCTGAGCGTAGCACAGTAAACCTCTGTATTTACACCGAAATTAGCCGCAGCCTCCGGATGAAGCTGACCGACATAGCCGATAAGTTCGCCGTTTACAGTGACCTTTGCGCATCTTCCGGGGTGGAATGTAGGATTGTTCTTTTCAGCCGTGTATACGACATTCTTCAGTCCGAGTTTTGCCATAACTTCCTCGGCAACGCCCTTTGCCGTGAAGAAATCCTCGCCGTTTCCGTAAAGCGCATAGCACAGAACATCTCTTTCAACAGGGAGCTGATTTTCACCTGTCGGGAAATACTCTCTTGCTATCTCGAAGAATCTGCCCTCAAGGTTTCTGTTGCTCCAGTTCCTTCTTACAACCTCCATCATTGATGTAAGCGCAGAAGTACGCATTACGCTTGTATCCTCGCCGAGCGGACGTCTTAACACAACGCTCTTTCTTGACTTCTCGTCCATACGCAGAAGCTCATAGTCCTTAGGCGAAATAAAGCTGTAGGTCATTACCTCGTAGAATCCGAGTGCCAGTGCAAGTGAAATTACCTTGTCCTCGAATATCTGTTCGGGCGTTCTCTTGCCCTGTGATGACAGCTTCGGTATAGTCGAGGGGATTCTGTTGTAGCCGTATATACGGGCAACCTCCTCCGCAACATCGCACGCACGGTGCATATCTATACGGGTAGGCGGAACGATTATCTCGCCGTTTTCATAGCCGAAGCCGAGCTTCTTTAATATCTCTATCTGCTCGTTCTCGCTTATATCCGAGCCTAAATGCTCGTTCACCCACTTATAGTCGTGCTTTAATCTTTCGGGAACATACTCGCTGTGGTTCTCGTCAATGATAGTATTCACTACCTCGCCGCAGCCCAGCATCTCGATAAGCTGTAACGCTCTCTTGAGCGCCTTTTCTGCGTTTACCGGGTTAAGACCCTTTTCAAAACGTGAGCTTGCCTCGGTACGCTCGCCTATCTTTCTTGCGGTACGTCTTACCGATACGCCGTCAAAGCAGGCAGCCTCAAATACGACAGTAGTCGTATCCTCCATGATACCGCTATGCTCGCCGCCCATAACGCCGGCTATGGCGATAGGCTTCTTTCCGTCTGCGATTATCAGCATTTCGGGAGTCAGCTTTACAGGCTCTGCCATTTCATCGAGCAGCTTTAATGTTTCTCCCTCTTTTGCGTTTCTTACAACTATCCTGTTGTCCTCGACATATCTTAAATCGAATGCGTGCATCGGGTGACCGTATTCAAGCATTACGAAGTTCGTTATATCAACAAGGTTGTTGATAGGTCTTACACCGCTCGCTCTCAGCCTTCTTGCCATCCACTTGGGCGAAGGTCCTATCTTTACGTTCTTTACAAGCGCCGCCATATAGCGTGAGCAAAGCTTTGTATTTTCAACGCTTACGCTGATTTCCTTTGTAATATCCCCGTCAACGCCCTTGAATGAAGGCTCGGTGTAGTTCATAGGAATATCAAACGTTGCACTTGCCTCCTGTGCAAGTCCGAGTACGGAAAGGCAGTCGGGGCGGTTGTTCGTTATCTCAAACTCTACTATAGTATCGTCTGTCTGTAAAGCCTCGCATATATCCATACCCATTCTGAAAGAATCAACATCGGGATCGTTATTCAGTATAAGTATTCCGTCGTCTGCTACGGGATAGTCAAAATCATCCTTTGTAAGACCAAGCTCCGCATAAGAGCACATCATACCGTTGCTTGCAACGCCTCTCAGCTTGCCTTTTGTGATCTTTGTTCCGTCTGCGATCGTACTGTTGTGCATACAAGCGGGAACAATCGCTCCCTCAAACAGATTCTGCGCCGCAGTAACTATCTGCACAGGCTCTTCTCTGCCTGCGTCAAGCTGGCATATCCACAGCTTTTCGCTGTCAGGGTGACGCTCCAGCTTCAGCACCTTTGCAACTACCACGTTATTTATAGGATCGGACATCTTATGATAGGTTTCAACCTTTGAACCGCTCATCGTCATATCCGCTACGAATTCCTTTATTGGCATATCGGCTTTAACATAGTCGTTAAGCCATCTCATTGATAAATCCACGTTAATATCTCCTTTTACGATTCCTATCGGTATTTCTGAATTCTCTTATCTGAACTGTGCGAGGAAACGCTGATCGTTCTCGTACAGCAGACGCATATCGTCTATGTTATATCTCATCATAGCAATACGCTCAAGTCCTATACCGAAAGCGAAACCGCTGTATTCTTCGGGATCTATTCCGCAGTTGATAAGTACCTGCGGATGAACGATGCCTGAACCGAGCATCTCTATCCAGCCTTCGCCCTTGCAGAGCGGACAGCCCTTGCCTCCGCACTTGAAGCACTGTAAGTCAACCTCGGCTGACGGCTCTGTATACGGGAAGTGGTGAGGACGGAAGCGGAGCTTTACCTCGTCGCCGTAAAGACGCTTAGCAAACGTTTCAAGCGTACCCTTAAGATCACCGAATGTGATATTCTTATCTATTACAAGGCCTTCGCACTGGTGGAAAATAGGCGAGTGCGTGCCGTCAACAGCATCGGGACGATAAACACGTCCGGGGCTTATGATAGCTATAGGAGGCTTGTTTTTAAGCATTGTTCTTATCTGCACGGAAGATGTCTGTGTACGCAGAAGGATCTCATCAGTAATATAGAATGTATCCTGCTCATCTCTTGCAGGGTGACCGTCCTCTGTTAAAAGCATATCGAAAACGTACTTCGTTTCCTCGACCTCAGGACCGTCTACTACAGTGTATCCCATTCCTCTGAATATTTCCTTAAGCTCGTCAAGAACTATATTCAGCGGATGACGCACTCCCATCGCCTGCTGCTTTCCGGGCATGGTAACGTCCAGCGTTTCCTTCTTTAATTTCTGCTCCATAAGCGCAGATTTAAGCTGTGCCTGCTTCTGTGCAATAAAGCCCTCAAGCGACTGTCTTACATCGTTTGCAAGCTGACCCATAACAGGTCTTTCCTCAGCGGACAGCTTACCCATGCTCTTGAGTATAGCTGTAAGCTCGCCCTTCTTGCCAAGGTACTTTACTCTCAGCTCGTCAAGCTGCTTAACGTCAACGCAGTCGCCGATAGTTTTCAGTGCCTGCTCCTTTATATTCTGTAACTGTTCTTTCATACCTTTATTCTTTCCTCGTTATTTATTATCCTGTATTTGATCTCGCCGTCAGGCAAAGACGATGGAACCGAATCGTTCCACTGATAACACGACCTTTCACGCATTTTTCCTGCGTCGGTTAATTATAATATGGTTATGTAATATGGCTTTTTATGGAAATTAAAATCAAAGCCTATGCCTACACGATAGACATTATAACAGAAATCCGATACTTTTGCAAGTGTAATAACGCAGTTTTCGGTAAATTTCGCATTATTTTCACCCGCGCCAACCCTTCCAAACCCGCCGCAAAACAAAACAGGCACCATCTGCACGATGCCTGTGATGCCTGTCATATATTTACGATTATTTCCTTGTAGCCGCCTTTATAGCCGTATACTCACTGAACTCAGTCGTACTTCCCGTCTTTCTGAATGATTTTATTCTGAAAGAATAAGTAGTACCCTCTGCAAGCCCCTTGACCGTGAATGTCAATGTCGTGTTATTTTTCGTAACTGCAAGTTGCGTCCACTTACCGCCCTTATACTGCTCGATTATGTAGCCCGTAGCACCTGCATTTCTTGCCCAGTCCAGCTTTACCGCCGTAGCCGTAACGCCCTGTGCCTTAAGCCCTGCGACATTTGCAAGCTTAGTCTTTACCGCAAGTCTTGTGTAGTCGCTGTAGGCCGTTCCCGCAAAGGCTCTTATCCTCAGACTATAGGTCGAATTGCTCTTGAGAGAACCTACAGTACAGCTTGTAACACTGCTGTCGGAAGTCCTGAACACCTCGTTCCACTTTCCGCCCGTGTACAGCTCGACCGCATATCCGTCCGCATCGGAAACCTTATCCCATTTCAGCGTAGCAGAACCGCTCGTAACCTTATCTGCGTCAAAACCCGTCACAGCGTCAACCGTTGTAACCGCAACCGTTTCACAGATAAAGCCGTTGTCGTTTGCGTATTTTTCGCCCGTACTGTTCTTATAGCAATATACCTTGAAACCGGCGATCTTCGTATAACTCTCATTATATCCGAAAGCATGACTGCCTATGGCTGTAACGCTCTTGGGTATCTTTACGCTAAACAGAGCCGTGCAGCCACAAAACGCATCTTCGCCGATGGTTGTAACGCCCTCCGGTATGGTTACGTCAGTAAGCGTTTTACAGCCGTAAAAAGCACTCTCGTCGATTACCGTCACACTTTTCGGTATTATCACTTTTGTGAGTGCTTCACAACCCATAAACGCACATCTGTCTATGCTCGTAACGCTGTCCGGTATGCTTATATCCGTAAGCCCTTTACAGAATCTGAAAGTATAACTGTTTATCTTTCCAAGATTCTTCGGCAGCTTGACGCTTGTCAGATTACTGCACCAATAGAATGCGTCATCTCCGATGCTCGTAACGCTGTCCGCTATCGTTATACTCTTCAGCAAATAACAGCTTGCAAATGCACTCTTGCCTATGCTCGTAACACCGTCGGATATCGTCACGTTTAAAAGCTCGGTACAATTGCTGAATGCGCCTTCCCCGACAGTTTTCACATTTCCGGGTATAGTGACATCGGTCAGCTTTTTACATAAGCTGAACGCACCAAGTCCGATGCTTGTTATGTTTTCCGGAATAGTCAGGCTTTCGAGAGAACTGCATGAGAGAAACGCTCTCATTTCGATTGTTTTAATACCCTTCGGTATATGCACGCTCTTAAGCGAACTACAGCTTCTGAATGCGTATTCTCCCAAATATGTAACTGTGTCCGGTATTTTTACGCTCACGATAGTGTCACAATCCGAAAACGCCCAATCTCCTATGCTTGTCACGCTGTCCGGTATGGTTACATCGGTGAGCGTTGTACAGCTTGCAAATGCCATTCTTCCTATACCGGTCACCTTTTTTCCGTCAATTTCAGACGGTATGACCAACGTACTTGCACTGCCCTTATATTTTGTTATTTCGGCTGTATCGCCCGAAACGCTGTACTCAAAATCTCCGTACACCTCTGCCCCTGCATTGACAGCAACGCTCTCCCTTATGACAGGAAGCACCTCTCCGAACGGCGTAGCGAAAACGCCGACCGCCATTGCCGCCGCCACAAATCCGCTTGCTAATTTTCTGTATTTCATATCAAAACC
>OGRI01001130.1_pt1 | contig 23806 bp, 28 predicted proteins | sample 1553391 | NCBI WGS metagenome assembly OGRI01 (sample SAMEA2580052, study PRJEB22360) | human gut metagenome | reverse complement strand
AGTAAGTCGGAAAATCCTGCGGGATTTTCCGACTTGCCTTTTCACTGGAGCGGGCGCAATGAAGAAGTGGCCTGTTTCCCGGCTGTGCGGCTGTTTCCGCAGGAAGCAAGCACAGACAGATCAAGTTTTCCTCTTGGACCCTTTCCGTGAAAATGCAACAGCGGACAGCCCGCAGGCTGTCCGCTGTTGCTCTATTATAAGATATTTTTCCGCTGAAGGTGCCCAGAGCGCAAGCGGAGGGCATTTTCAATAAACCCTTTTTCCGCAGCCTTCCCCGGCGCAGAGAGCTTTCACCTTCTGCACCGCAGCGGCCACCAGATCACTGATGGGCTGCTCCGGCACACCCACGATATAGTTTTCGCAGTGGTTCACCGGGATGAGCACCCGCGTCGCATGGCTCTGGCACACGGCCGTGGCCATGGCGGGCGTGATCTCGCCCAGCAGTGCATCCGCAACGACGATGCCGATGGGCCCCACGATGATATCCGCGCTGCGGCAGTTCACCACCACGGCGTTCTCGCCGGTGGCAGCGCGGTCAGCCCCGGCTTTCATCATGGCGGAAGTGGCCGCGCTGTTGGTGCCAATGGCCGTTACAACCGCCTGCGGAACGGCCTTTTTAACGGCGGGAACCAACCGGGGGGCCCGCCCCCCCCCCCGCCGCCATCGTAAGCCCGTGGGAATACGCGCTGGCGCTGGCCGAGACCGCCGTGGTGAACGGCTGCGAGCTGCGGCTTTCCGCCCCCGTTACCGGCATAGACCGCTCCGGGGAGGGCTACCGCCTGCATACCCCCAAGGGGAATTTTGAGGCACGCTATATTATAAATGCCGCCGGGCTGCACTGCGATAAGGTGCACGAGATGGCGGGCGGCGCCGGCTTTACCGTGAAGGGCGTACGGGGCGAATATTATATAATGGATAAATCGCAGGGACATGTGGTGGAGCATGTCATTTTCCAATGTCCCAATGAAAGGGGCAAGGGCGTACTAGTCTCCCCCACCGTTCACGGGAATTTGATCGTTGGGCCCAGCGCCGATGCTGTGGAGGATGTGGAAAGCGTGGCCAATACCGCCTTTGGGCTGGAGGAGGTGCGCACCGCGGCTGCCCGCAGCGTGCCGGATCTCAATTACCGGGAGAGCATCCGCAATTTTTCAGGGGTACGCTGCTATACCCAGCAGGAGGATTTTATTATAGAGGAATCCAAACAGGCGCCTGGCTTTATCAATCTGGCCGGGATCCGTTCCCCGGGACTTTCCGCCGCGCCTGCCATAGCGGAAAAGGCGGTGGAGCTGCTGCGTGGCTGCGGCCTGGAAACCGTAGAAAAAGAGCACTTTACCGATACCCGCAAGCGCACAGTGTTCCGGCACCTTTCCCCCAAGGAAAAGGCTGCTCTCATTAAGGAAAATCCTCTGTACGGCCGGGTCATCTGCCGGTGTGAGACTGTTACCGAAGGGGAGATCGTGGAGGCGCTGCACCGGCCCATCGTTCCCACCTCTATCGATGCCATCAAGCGCCGCTGCAATGCCGGCATGGGCCGCTGTCAGGGCGGCTTCTGCGGGCCGCGTGTGCACGAGATCATTGCCCGGGAGCTGGGCCTCCCCAAAGAGCAGGTGCTGATGGATGAGGAGGGCAGCTGGCTGCTGTGCGGCGAGACCAAGACCGGCCCCAAAGCCGAAAAAGGAGGCGACGCCCAATGAAAAAATACGATGTCATTGTCATCGGCGGCGGACCCGCCGGCTTGGCTGCCGCCTGCGCCGCCTGCGAAAAGGGCGCCAAGAAAGTCCTGGTCATCGAGCGGGACAAAGAGCTGGGCGGCATCCTCAATCAGTGTATCCACAATGGGTTTGGCCTGCACCGCTTTAAGGAGGAGCTGACCGGCCCGGAATATGCCAGACGCTTTATCAATCAGGCTCTCGATCTGAACATCGAATACCGTCTGAACACGATGGTGATGGATATTTCTCTGGCAGAAGGCTCTTCCGATAAGATCGTGACGGCTATGAACCGCACCGACGGGCTGTTCCACATTAACGCAAAGACCGTGATTCTTGCCATGGGCTGCCGCGAGCGTTCCCGCGGCGCATTGAATATCCCCGGCTTTCGCCCGGCGGGCGTGTTCTCCGCCGGCACGGCGCAGCGCCTTGTCAATATGGAGGGTTATATGCCCGGACGCGAGGTCGTCATTCTCGGCTCCGGCGATATCGGTCTCATCATGGCGCGCCGCATGACGTTAGAGGGCGCGAAAGTACACGTCGTCGCGGAGCTCCAGCCGTACTCCGGCGGCCTCAAGCGCAATATCGTCCAGTGTCTCGATGACTTCGGAATCCCGCTGAAGCTTAGCCATACCGTGACGGAAATTCACGGCAAAGACCGCGTAACGGGTGTCACTATCAGCGCCGTGGACGACAAATTAAAGCCCATCCCGGGCACGGAAGAGTATTATTCCTGCGATACGCTGCTTCTGTCCGTCGGTCTGATCCCGGAAAACGAGCTCACCCTCGGCGCGGGCGCACCGCTCTCCCGCGTGACGAACGGCCCCGTTGTCAACGAAAGCCTCGAGACCGGCGTGCCGGGCATCTTCGCGTGCGGCAACGTGCTGCATGTGCACGACCTTGTGGACTACGTTTCCGAAGAAGCCGCGCAGGCCGGCCGTGCCGCCGCAAAGTACGTGCAGGGCGGCAACAAAGAAACCGCAGAGCCGCTTTCGGGCGGCATCAAGCTCGAAGCTAAGGGCGGTGTGCGCTACACTGTGCCGAGCATCATTCACCCCGAAAACATGCCGGATACGCTCACGGTGCGCTTCCGCGTGGGCGGCATCTATAAAAATTCGTTCATCAGCGTCTATTTCGGCGATCAACGCGTGCAGCACCGCAAAAAGACCGTCATGGCACCGGGAGAAATGGAGCAGGTATTGCTGAAAAAAGCAGACCTTCAAAATATTGATTTTGATACCGTCACCGTCACGGTGGAAGCGGAATAAGGAGGGCATTACTATGGAAACGAAATCGTTTATCTGCATCAACTGCCCCTTGGGCTGCCCGCTGACCGTCACTGTTGAAAACGGCGAGGTGAAAAGCGTTACAGGCAATACGTGTAAGCGCGGCGAGCTCTACGCCGTGAAGGAAGTTACCGCGCCCGCCCGTACCGTCACGTCTACCGTTCGCGTTTTAAACGGTGAACGCCCAGTTGTCGCCGTGCGCACGAAAACGGACATCCCGAAGGGTAAAATTTTCGACTGCATGAAAGCCATCAACGCAGCGGAGATCACCGCCCCCGTCCATATCGGCGACATCGTCATCGAAAATGTTTGCGGCACCGGCGTAAACGTCGTCGCTTCTGCGGACGACGAGTTGGGTTAAAAGTCTTTGATTAAACTTTCTTCAGAAAGTTTATAGGGTCTCGGGGCAAAGCCCTGAGGCGCGCTCCGCAGAGCGCGAAATCCTTTTGCTTACCCCAAAATCAGGACTGGGAGAAACCAATGCTTCGCATTGCTATAAAACAATCCAGTGAATTGTTCGTCCGAGGGAGACCCTATTAAGGGGTCTCCCTATGAATTTGCACGGCAAATTCATAAAAGATAAAACTTTTAGAAAGAGAGAATAAACGATATGAACTATACCGATATCAACGCAAAAATCGTGGACGGCTGGGTGAAAAACGGCTGGGAATGGGGCAAACCCATTTCGCACGAGGTGTTTGAGAAAGCCAGAAACGGCGAATGGGGCGTGTACCTCACGCCGACGAAAACCGTGCCGCACGAATGGTTCGGCGAGATGCACGGCAAGAAAATTCTGGGTTTAGCCAGCGGCGGCGGGCAGCAGATTCCCGTTTTCACAGCGCTCGGCGCAGACTGCACCGTGCTGGATTATTCCACGGAGCAGCTAAAGCGCGAAGAAGAGGTCGGCAAGCGGGAGGGCTATACTCCAAAGTGCGTCCGCGCCGATATGACAAAGCCCCTGCCGTTTGAAGACGGGACCTTTGACCTCATTTTTAACCCGGTTTCAAATTGTTATGTAGAAGAACTGGAGCCGATCTGGAAAGAGTGCGCCCGTGTTCTGAAGCCGGGCGGCGTTTTGCTCGTCGGGTTTGATAACGGCTTCAACTATCTTTTCGACGAGGACGAGACGGTTATCAAATACACGCTGCCGTATAACCCCCTGAAAGACGAGGCGCTGTACCGGGAAGCGATGGATCTGGACTTCGGCGTGCAGTTTTCGCACACACTGGACGAAGAAATCGGCGGCCAGCTGCGCGCGGGTTTTATCCTGACAGACCTCTATGAGGACACAAACGGCGGAGGCTTTCTGCACGAGCACGGCGTGCCCTGCTTTGTCGCAACGCGCTGTGTGAAAAAGTAATAGCTGAATAAAAACCGTAAAAAGCACGGCTTTCCCGAAAAACGGCGGAAAAGCTGTGCTTTTTAAATTTTGCGGCAAAAATATTTTTTGAAATCGCACATTCAAAAATAAGAGCATAAACGAGAAAAACGAAGAATAAACGAGATTGGAATTCGCAGCTTAAAAAACCGCAAAAAAGCGCTTGACAAGCCGTTTTTCGTGTGGTACTATCATTTAGCGCCCATGGGAAAGCTATGGGCATTTTCAGAGATTTCGTATCGCAGCGCACAAAGCGTTTGCCGGTACCGAGATAATTTAAATCAATTTTGGAGGTAAACGCTATGTCCACTTATATGGCCAAGGCTGGTCAGGTTGACCGCAAATGGTATGTAATTGACGCTGCAGGCAAGCCGCTCGGCCGCGTTGCAGCACAGGCCGCAGTTCTTCTCCGCGGCAAGCACAAGCCCACCTTTACCCCGCACGTTGACTGCGGTGACCACGTCATCATCATCAACTGCGCTGAGGCTGTCCTCACCGGCGGTAAGGCTGAAAAGAAGTATTATTATCATCACACGGGTTATATCGGCCACCTCAAGGCTGTCCGTTATGACACCCTGATGCGCACAAAGCCGGAAAAGGCGATGGAGCTTGCTGTTCACGGCATGATCCCCTCGAACACCATCGGCAGAGCTGCAGAAGCAAGACTTCGTGTCTACGCCGGCAGCGAGCACAAGCACGAGGCGCAGAAGCCGACGGCTTGGGAACTTTAATAGGAGGTAAACGAATATGTACGATAAGGCACCTTATTTCTACGGCACCGGCAGAAGAAAAAGCTCCGTTGCACGTGTAAGAATTTACCAGGGCACCGGTAAGGTCACGATCAACGACCGCGATATCGACGATTATTTCGGCCTTGATACCCTCAAGACGATCGTTCGTCAGCCGCTCGTTCTCACCGGTACCGAAGAGAAGTTCGACATCGTTTGCCGCGTTGCAGGCGGCGGTGTTACCGGTCAGGCCGGTGCTATCCGCCACGGTATCTCCAGAGCTCTGCTCCAGTACGATTCCGAGAACCTCCGCGCTACGCTGAAGAAGGCCGGTTTCCTCACCCGTGACCCGAGAATGAAGGAAAGAAAGAAATACGGCCTCAAAGCCGCTCGTCGCGCTCCGCAGTTCAGCAAGCGCTAATCTCACTTACCCAAGAGATAATTTCCACTGCTTCTCAGTGCGTCTTTGGACGCTGTTTTGCAGAAAATTGGATGCTTTTGGAGTTGTGAGAGTTCCTCAGAAGTGTTCCATTTTGCTTCGTAAGGAGCAAGCAAGGAGCACACAAGGAACAAGAATCGCAAGCGAAAACAAAAGCCTTATGAAGCAGGAGATCGTTCCGCAAGGAGCGTATCTCCTGCTTTTTTTGTGCTGCACGGCTTTTCCTTCTTCCGTTTAGATCTTGTTGATTGCCTCCACCAATATTTCAATATCCAGGTGGGTGTAGACACGTTCGGTGAGCGTCATGGCACCGGAGTGCCCCACAATCTTCTTGATCATGGTTTGGTCTACATGGGCCTCTGTCAGCATGGAGATGCAGGTATGCCGGGTACAGTGTGGCGTCTGGTCATATCCAAGCTGCTCCGTGGTGCTTATTGACTGTATGCCGTCCCTCGGTATGATTACGATCAATATTGAAGCTGGCGTCATTCCGAAGTTTGCGGCCTGTGCCTCTCAGGGTGTGCCGTGGTTCCAGGAGCGCGGACTGTGGCAGGACAACAGCTATGAGCCGCGCCCAGGCGACATTATCTTTTTCGATTGGGATAATGGCGGCCAGGATGGTTCTTCCGACCATGTTGGTATCGTGGAGAAGGTGGAGAATGGCCGCATCTACACTATCGAGGGTAACTCCGGCGATAGCTGCCGTCAAAACAGTTACCCGGTTGGTTACTATGAAATCTATGGGTATGGAACCCCGGCGCATTAACTGACCAAAAGAAAAACCCAGCCGTTTCTGGCTGAGTACATAAAAGGTTCACAAAAAACAAGTTGAAAGACTTCGTTTATCTGGATATAATAATATCATAGATGTTTCAGCGGAATAAAAAACCGTGGAGGGAACAATGGATATTATGTCAGTAAAAGAAGCGTCTGAGCGGTGGAATATATCAGAACGCTGGCTTCAGAAGCTCTGTGAAGAAGGGCGGATTGAAGGCGTGCAGAGATTTAGCCGGTCCTGGATGATTCCCAAGGAGGCGCAAAAGCCTGCTGATTTAAGAAAAAAACAGAAAAGGAAGGAGTGATATTTCCCATGTATAACCCTCAATTGGAAACCTTCCTGTGTGTAGCAGAATGCGGTAGCTTCAACAAAGCTGCGGAGAAATTGTTTATTTCCCCCCCGGCAGTCATCAAACAGATCAATCTGCTGGAGGAAAATCTGGATCTGCAGCTTTTTGTGCGCACCCATCGTGGCCTTCAGCTGACGGCGGCTGGTAAATCTTTGGCACAGGACGCAAAATACATCATCCAATATTGCAAAGATTCGGTGACCAGGGCAAAAAATGTCATGAAAAAGAGCGAAGACATCATCCGTATCGGTACATCATCCATGACACCAGCTCAGGTTTTGGTGGATCTGTGGCCAAAACTGCAGGAAGAGTGTCCAGGCGTTAAATTCCAACTGGTGCCATTCGACAATACACCCGAGAACGCCCGGGAAATTCTGGCCAATTTGGGACAGAACATTGATGTAATAGCGGGTATCTTTGATGAAACAATGTTGAACCTGCGCCGCTGTGCCGGGTTGGAAATTTCAAGGGAACCTATCTGCGCGGCGGTGTCCATTCATCACCGGCTGGCGGGAAAAGACAGGCTCACCGTTCAGGATCTGTATGGCGAAAAATTCATGATGATGCGTCGGGAATGGAGCCACTATGTAGATTTGCTACGAGATGATCTTTGGAAAAACCATCCGAAGATCCAAATTGTGGACTTTGACTTTTACGATGTGAATGCCTTTAATCAGTGCGAAAACAACGATTGTGTGCTGATGGCGGTGCCCAAGTGGCAGTACGTCCATCCGCTTTTGAAAATCCTACCCGTGGATTGGAGTTACACAATTCCCTATGGCCTGCTCCATTCACCAGATCCTTCCCCTGTAGTCAAGCAGTTTCTAAGGGCGGTGCAAAAAGAAACTGGACGGGACAAGTGATAACCAAAAGGTAAATACTACATAACGAAACGAGACTTCTGTGAAAGTCTCGTTTTTTTTATAATGAAATCAGAAGAGGAAGAGAGGCAGGTGACAAAATGAAGGTGCAAGGAATTCTGGTAGCTACGGTTTGTCTGTTGCTGTGCTTCGCAGGATGTGCGGGTCCTGGACAAACAGAGACAACTTCTTCCGGTGAATCTCACTCGGCAGAGAGCACCGCACCTTTGGATGATGCAGATTTTCAGCAGGAATCAGCCGGCTTTGCGCCTACGGATCAAATGACAGAGCCATTTACTGTATCCACCCCCATTCAAGAAGTGATGGATGATCCCATTTTTGGAAAATACGGACGCTTGCTTTTTCCAGTGGAGGATTGGTATATGAGCGGCGATACATTGGGTGAACTGCAACTCACTTGGTACAACAACATCGACCCAAATGAAACCGTAGAGATTGTCAATACCCTGTGGCGGCGAGCCAACGCTGGTGAAACTGTTTTCTACGATATTTATACAGAAGAAGAAAAAGCGGAAGATCCGGATAAAAAGGATACAGGATTGTTTTTCTTCAAAGGCGATCCCGGAGCCAAATTCGCCGTATGTAATGCGGGAGACGGTTTTGTCTATGTGGGCGCTATGCAGGACAGTTTCCCTCATGCGCTGGAAATTTCCAAACGAGGATATAATGCTTTTGCTCTCATCTATCGCCCTGGAGCCCAAACCGCCTGTGAGGATTTGGCAAGGGCAATCAGCTTTATTTTTGAGCACGCAGAAGAACTGGAAGTTGATACGGAAGGATACTCTCTCTGGGGCGGTTCAGCCGGAGCCCGTATGGCAGCGTGGCTTGGTTCCTACGGTCCGGCGGCTTTTGGCGGGGACGAATTGCCCAGACCAGGGGCTGTTATCATGCAGTACACCGGGCATAGTGACTACACGGAAAATGGCCCTCCCACCTTCGCCTGTGTAGGGGAAAGGGATGGCATTGCAAACTGGCGAACCATGCAGCGGCGTATAGAAGCGCTGGATGCCTTGGGGATTCCAACCGAATTTCACCACTATCCCGGCCTGCCCCACGGATTTGGGTTGGGCACCGGCACGGTAGCAGAAGGATGGTTGGATGAAGCGGCCCAATTTTGGGAAGCACAAATGTGAGCATCCTGTTGATTGAACATAAAACATTTTACAGAAAGGAAGCATCATTATGAACAACTTTATTTTCCAAAACAGCACGAAGGTCTATTTCGGCAAGGGTTGTGTGAAAGAGTATCTGGCCTGCCTGACCAAAAATGCGCAGACTATCCTGTTGGCCTATGGCGGCGGCAGCATCAAGCGCAATGGTGTCTACGATGAAATCACAGGCATTCTGAAGGAGGCCGGCAAAAACATTGTAGAGTTTTCCGGCATTATGTCCAACCCCACCTACGCCAAAGTGCAGGAGGGTGCGAGGCTGGCACGGGACAATCAAGCGGATATGATTCTGGCCGTAGGCGGAGGCAGCACCATGGACTGCTGCAAAGCTGTCTCTCTGGCTGCCCGGTATGACGGGGACATCTGGGAGGATTTCTGGGCTCACCCCGGCGTCATCGACTTTGAGCCGCTGCCTCTGGGGGTAGTCGTTACTGTGGCTGGTACTGGCAGCGAGTGCAACGGCGGAGCGGTAATCACCAATGAAGAGAGAAAGATAAAAACAGGGCGGGATTATCCGGCTCTCAATCCCCGATTTGCTCTGATGGACCCCACCTATACCTTTTCTGTACCCAAAAAACAGATAGCATCTGGTAGCTTTGATATTCTCAGCCACATCATGGAGACCTATTTCAGCCAGCCCAATGAGGACAATGTTTCCGATGACATCATGGAGGCACTGATGCGTAGTGTGATCCGAAATCTGCGTGTTGCCATGGACAACCCGGAGGATTACACGGCTCGGTCCAATCTGATGTGGGATTCCACCATGGCGGAAAACCGACTCATCAAGATGGGAAAAAAGTGCGACTTTGAATGTCACAACATGGAGCACCAGCTGGGCGCTTATACCAACTGCAACCACGGCTGTGGTCTGGCGGTACTCCACCCGGTCTACTACCGCCATATTTACAAGGAAGGGCTGCCCAAGTTTGTCCGCTTTGCGGAGAATGTGTGGGGCATTGCTCACAATGGGAAAACGGACGAGGAGCTGGCTCTGGCCGGTATCGATGCCCTTTCCAGCTTCATTCAAGAGATTGGCTTGCCAACTACCCTCAAGGAGCTGGGCGCACAAAAGGAGCAACTAAAAGAAATCGCTGATTCCTGTGGTATTTCCCAGGGCAGCTATAAGCCTATGACCCATGATGAGATTCTGGAAATTTTCCATGAATGCTATGAATAAGAGCCCCGATTAATACAGGGAAGGAATGACCATTATGAAAAAACTGACTGCAATTTTCTTGTGCTTTGCAATGGCGTTGAGCCTCGCTGCCTGTGGAAACAGTTCGTCCAATGAAACCAGCGCCCCGGAAACATCTGACTCCGCTGCTTCCAGCGAAACGCAGGAACCCAGCGCAGCGCCGGAATCCGCAGAATCCGCAGAGTCCACAGAAGAACCTTCCTCTCAACCGGAAACGGAAGGCGAGGAAGGAGGAACCCTGGTCGCCTATTTCACTATGCCGGAAGATGTAGAGGATAACTAACAACACGGGTTGCCTCATGACTATCCGTATAGCAGCGGGTTCTTCCGCTTTCGGGGAGAGCCTGCTCTTTTCTGAAAATCTCAAGGAAACATACCGGAATCCGAAGAAGTTAAAACCTTTGACTTATCACTCCATAACCAATGGAGACTTCTGTTTTTTTTCGCAATGGATTACAATAGAATCACAAAGGAGAGAAAGATGATGCAGATGAGAACATTGGGCACTGATTTGAACGTATCTGCTGTAGGCCTGGGGTGCATGGGCTTTTCTCATGCCTACGGTGCGCCTACGGAGGAAGCAGAGGCTGTCCGTCTAATCCGTCGCGCCTTTGACTTGGGCTATACTTTTTTCGATACAGCTGAGGTGTACGGTACCGCCGACGACCCCCATGTAAATGAAACGCTGGTGGGCAAGGCACTGGCAGATGTAAAGAATCATACGGTAATCGCCACAAAATTTGGCCTGCGGTTTGACCAGGAGAGCGGAAAGGTTCCATTGCCTCTGGTGGCGGATTCCCGCCCGGAGACCATCCGCAAATCTGTGGAAGGATCTTTGAAACGGCTCGGAACCGATCACATTGACCTGTACTTCCAGCATCGGATTGATCCGGGTGTAGAGCCGGAAACGGTGGCGGAGGTGATGGCCGATCTAATCCGGGAAGGGAAAATCACCCACTGGGGCATCTCGGAGGCAAATGAAGACTATCTGCGGAGGGCTCATGCCGTGTGCCCGGTGACGGCGGTACAGAACCGATACTCTATGATGGCACGGCATTATGAACCGTTATTCCCCGTTTTGGAAGAATTGAACGTGGGCCTGGTGGCTTTTTCCCCTATGGCCAATGGTTTCCTCACCGGGCAATATGGCAAGGGGCAGCGCTTTGATGCCGCCACCGACTACCGTGCTGCTATGCCCCAGTTTACTGACAAAGCTGTGGACCAAAATGCCGCACTTTTGAAATTACTCGCAGATATGGCTGCGGAAAAAGGAGCAACCTCGGCCCAGATCTCCATGGCCTGGATGTTGTGTAAGCACCCGTGGATTGTACCCATTCCTGGCACTCGCAAGGAAGATCGCATGAAAGAAAATGCTGAGGCCGCATCTGTTTTTCTGACGCCCAGTGAGGTGCGCGCTCTGGACGACACCCTGGATCATATGGATATGTCTGCGGTATTCGGTGGAACGCCTTTAAAATAAACGGAAGGAGTATACTCATGAACAAAACACTACTTGATATATCTCGGCAGTTTTGGGAAGCTATGGAACACGCCGACGAAGTGGGGATGCGAGCCTGTGCTCATCCTGACTGCAACTTTGTCCATATTGGCATCACCTGCAAACTGGACAAGGAAATCGAATTTTACACCAGTGGGGCCTTTCAACCTACGAATATTACCTTCCACAGTCAGAAGGCTGAGTTGTTTGGAGATACCGGAGTGGTGCTTACTGACTGCGATTACAGCCTACTGCTGGACGGGAAGGAAACCACTCACCACTTTATGGTGACGGAAGTGTACACCCAGGATGAAAAACGGTGGAAGTTGGTCACTTTTTCCTTTACGGCATTGGTGTATTGAACCGCCAGCCACAAATTTTGGTAAACACTGTTTGTATCGGTACAAACAAGCAATCACTTTTTAGGAGGACTTATTTATGGAATACGCAACTTTGAACAACGGAATCAAAATGCCCATGGCAGGCATTGGCACCTTTTTGCTTACCCCGGATGAAGCGGAGGCATCCGTCCTCTCCGCTCTTCAGTGCGGATACCGCCTGATTGACACGGCCAATGCCTATGTGAACGAAAAAGCCGTTGGCCGGGCTATGAGGAAATCTGGGATTCCGAGAGATGAGGTTTTTCTGGAAACCAAACTGTGGCCCAGTTTTTATGAGCAGGAAGATGCGGTAGAAAAGACGCTCCAGCGCCTGGGAACCGACTACATTGATCTGCTACTGATCCACCAGCCCGCAGGCAACTATGTCGCAGGTTACCGGCTCATGGAGAAAGCCTACAAAGAGGGCAAGGTGCGCGCCATTGGCCTTTCCAACTTTACCTCGGAGCAGGTGCAGGAGATTCTGGACATCTGTGAGGTAAAGCCTGCCGTGCTCCAAACAGAGGTGCACCCCTACTCGCAGGAGAAGGAACTGAAGGCATTTCTGGATAAAGAAGGCATCGTCATCCAGGCTTGGTATCCCCTGGGCCATGGAGACAAGGCGCTGATTCAGGAGCCGTTGTTCACGGAATTTGGCAAAAAGTATGGCAAGAGCAATGCCCAGATCATCCTGCGCTGGCACATTCAGGCCGGCAATATCGTGATCCCTGGCTCCAAGAACCCGGCCCATATCAAAGACAATTTCAACCTGTTTGACTTTGCGTTGACAGATGATGAAATGGCTAAAATCACTGCTTTGGACAAACAGAAGCGATATTACACCAGTACACCGGAAATGCTGAAGAAGTATGCGGAAATGGTTCCGCCTGTAGACGAGCAGAAATAAGGAGGGATTCGCAATGCGTAAGAATTTTGGAACAAAATCTTGGTTTTACCCTCTGCCGGTGCTTGTGATCGGCACCTATGATGAAAACGGCAATCCTGATGCCATGAATGCCGCATGGGGCGGCCTATACGATGCAGACAAGGTAGTACTGTGTCTGAGCGCTGGTCATAAGACCACCAAGAATATCCAGGCAAAGGGAGCGTTTACCGTCAGTTTTGCTGACGCTGCCCATGCGGTTTCTGCGGACTATGTTGGCATGGTGTCCGCAAATAATGAGCCGAAAAAGATGGAGAAGTCTGGCTTCCATTGCACCAAGAGCGAATCGGTGGATGCGCCCCTCATCGATGAGCTGCCGGTAGCTCTGGAGTGCAAACTCCTGAAAGTGAGCGAGGACGGCAACATCATCGGTCAGATTGTGAATGTGAGCATTGACGAAAACGTACTGAGCAGCGATGGAAAGCTGGACATGGACAAGTTCCGGCCGATCTCTTATGAACCGGCAAACAACGGCTATCATGTGCTGGGTGAGCGTGTGGGCAATGCGTTCAGCGATGGCGGCAAGTTGAAATAAGGGGGCGAATGATATGAATAAGGAATTTCACAATCTGTTCCCGCAGGGCGGTCCCAACACGGTGGCCGGACAGTATTTCAGCGGGGCCAGCTATCTCTGCCCTTTAAGCGACATGGGCGTGTCTGTTTCCAACGTGACCTTTGAGCCCGGTTGCCGGAACAACTGGCACATCCACCATAACGGCGGTCAAATTCTTCTTTGTACGGCGGGTCGGGGTTATTATCAGGAGTGGGGCAAATCCGCTCAGGAATTGAACCCTGGAGATGTGGTTAACATTCCGCCCGAGGTAAAGCACTGGCATGGGGCGGCTCCTGACAGTTGGTTTGCCCATATAGCGATTTCCGTTCCAGTTTCCAAAGCCGAGTGGCTGGAGCCGGTAGATGAAGCAGAATATACTAAATTAAAATAAATCCGATAGAAAGGATGGGATTATCATGGATAAAGTAACAGCAGGCAGAGATGCCATGAGCAAATTTGCCCCTAAATTTGCGGAATTAAACGATGATGTCCTCTTTGGAGAGGTTTGGTCGCGAGAGGATAAGCTCTCGCCCCGTGACCGTAGCCTGATTACCGTCTCCGCCTTGATGGCCAGCGGAATTCTGGATACATCCCTTCTTCATCATATTGAGCGGGCCAAGGCCAACGGTGTAACCGCCACCGAGATGAGCGAGGCATTGACCCAGCTTGCTTTCTATGCTGGCTGGCCCAAGGCGTGGGCGGCTCTGCGGATGGCAAAAGATGTCTATGGAGAGGAATAAGAGGGAACGCCCTTTTGTTGTGTGCCATATGCTCACTTCTCTGGACGGAAAGATTGACGGTACGTTTTTCGGTGTGCCTGAAACAGTTCCGGCGATAAAAGCCTATGGGGAACTGCGAAGTTTTTACGGATGTCAGGCCACCTTATACGGCACAACTACCATGCTGGGGGGTTATGCCGAGGGAAAGGTGGGGCAGCTACCCACTGTGATGTCCACTCCGCCCCGAGCGGATTGGGTAAACCCGACAGGCAAGGCCATGGGCAATTTCATTGTTGCAGTGGACCCACAGGGTCAGCTGGCCTATTCCGGATTGTCCATCGAAAAAAAGGGCCGCCCCGCCGCCCATGTGATCGAGGCGCTGACGGAGCAGGTAGCTCCAGAATACCTGTCTTATTTACAGAATCAAGGGGTTTCCTATCTGCTTGCCGGCGAGGAACGACTGAACTGCACTCTGCTTTTGGAGAAACTGCATCGACTGTTTGGCATCAACAAACTGATGCTGGCGGGCGGCGGGATCGTCAATGGATCGTTTTTGGCTGAAAATTTGGTGGACGAGTTGAGTCTAGTCATTGCCCCGGTAGCCGACGGCGGCAACGGTGTCAGTTCCTTTACCCAAGTTGATTTTCTGCCATCCTGGCCACCGACTGCATTTCATCTTAAAGAGGTGCAGACAGTTGTACCGAATGTGTTATGGGTGCGCTACACCCGGCCATAAACGGGCATATTCGTCTAATCAATAGAATGATTTTACAAGGCAAGGTATCTGTTTCAACAGGTACCTTGTTTTCGTATTAGTGGAAAGCTAAAGGTTAATACTTTATAACGAATCGAGACTTCTGTAACCTTACAGAAACCTTTACAATAAAATCAGAAACAAAAGATGATCCAGGCAATGCCTGGAGAGGTGTTGTGAAGCCACAGAAAGGAAGTTATCCATGATGGAATATGTATTATTGAATAACAACGTTAAAATGCCAAAACTGGGATACGGCGTTTTCCAAGTCTCGAACGAAGAATGCGAGCGCTGTGTACTGGATGCAATCTCAGTGGGGTATCGCGCGATTGATACCGCTCAGTCCTACGGAAACGAGGAAGCGGTAGGCAATGCTATCCAGAAATGTGGCGTACCCAGAGAGGAATTGTTCCTCACCAGCAAAATCTGGATGTCCAACGCCAGTTATGAAAAGGCAAAGGCATCCATCGACAAATCCCTGCACAAGCTGAAAACCGACTACCTTGACCTGATGCTGATCCATCAGCCCTTTGGAGATTATTACGGCGCATACCGAGCCATGGAGGAAGCATACAAAGAGGGAAAGCTGCGGGCTATTGGCGTGTCCAACTTCTACCCGGACCGACTGATCGATCTGTGTCAGTTCGCAGAAATTGCACCCATGGTCAATCAGGTGGAAACCCATGTGTTTCAGCAACAGCGAACTGCGCACGAATACATGAAAAAGTACGGTGTGCAGCACGAGGCATGGGGCCCCTTTGCCGAAGGGAAGAAAAACTGTTTTACCAACCCGGTACTAGTTGAAATTGGCGAAAAGTACGGAAAAACGGCTGCACAGACTGCCCTGCGGTTTCTGATCCAGTCCGATGTAGTCGTGATCCCAAAATCCACGCACAAAGAGCGGATGGAACAGAACCTGGATGTATTTGACTTCTCCCTGAGTGAAGCAGATATGGAGGCCATCCGCACTCTGGATGAAGGAAAGAGTCTGTTCTTTGACCATTACGATCCTTCCACAGTGGAAATGCTCACCAATATGGGCAAAACGCGAATCGTATAAAGGGGGAAAGCCCAATGAGCAGGATGCAGCCTATCTCCACGGAGCATCTCAGTGGGATGGGGGCTATGCGCCCATTGCGGAAAATGGCACGGCTGTCTATATTTTTATGGCAGAACATGATGAGTATTATGGTTCCCAGCGGGCATGGAGTGCTTACAACAGTCTCCATGATGCCTATGAAGAAGCTGGATGGAGCGAGGAGCAGATCAGCAATGTTCTTCAGATCCAGACACCAAATGACGAATGGTTCGCTCAGCGGGGCGTTACCAGCAATTATCATGGCGGCGGCAATGTGGTTTTTGGGGAAGATGATGTTTTAAACTGGGCCTTGTCTCACACCAAGGAGGAGAATGAATCATGAAGGTATTGCTTGTAAATGGCAGCCCTCACCGGGAAGGCTGCACCTATACAGCACTGTGTGCGGTGTCGGAGGCGCTCAATCAGAACGGGATTGATACCGATACGTTCTGGATTGGCAATAAGCTGATTTCCGGCTGTATCGCCTGTCACAAGTGCAATGACCGCAATCGCTGCGTGTTTGAGGATACGGTAAACGATTTTCTGTCATTGGCAGAGGATTATGATGGCTTTGTATTTGGAACGCCGGTCCACTGGGCAGGAGCTACCGGTGCAATCACTTCTTTTCTGGACCGTGCTTTTTATGCCGATTTGAACGGAGGCGGCAGACGATTCTATTTGAAACCTGCAGCGGCGATTATGTCGGCTAGACGAGCAGGAACGACGGCTACATGGGATCAGTTGAACAAGTATTTTGGTCTGATGCAGATGCCTATTATTACGTCTCGTTATTGGAACATGGTGCATGGAACAACACCGCAGGAAGTAATGCAGGACCGTGAGGGCCTTGCGACTCTTCGAACACTGGGCCATAATATGGCTTATTTTCTCAAGTGCAAAGAGGTAGGCAGCAAGCTGGTGCCTCTGCCCCCGGAAGAACCGTGGAAAATGACAAATTTCATTCGATAAGGAACCAATAAAGGATAGGAGGTCAACCCCAATGCAAAGCAAAACGATTGGAAAAATCATCGTGGATCTTGGCATGACCGTCCTTCTGATGCTGCTTATGGCCTTTGAACTGATTGGCAGAACGGCTCATGAATGGATCGGAGCCGGGATGTTCGTGCTGTTCAATGCCCCGCCTGCGGGGTTTTTGTTTTAAAACAAGCATCACCCCCGCTCCGCACAAAACGGAACGGGGGTGATGCTATTTATAATTCTATTTTACTCCGCAATTTCTGCGCTCAGCAGGTCTAAAATGGCGTCCTCCGCGTTCCAGAAGTACGCGGTTTCACCGAGAAGCACCGTGATGCCCGTGCGGTCAAAATAGGTGCGCACGCCGTCTGCCATGCCGCAGCAGGCGACCGTTTTGCCTTGCTTTTGCAGGCTTTCACACAGCTCCAAAACGGCCTGCGCGCCGGAAACGTCAATATTCGGCATGCCGCGCAGGGAGAAGATCACATGGTCGTAGGCGGGCATTTCCGCCATGCGGCGGTTGAATTCATCCACCGCGCCGAAGAACAGCGAGCCTGTCACGTACACAACGCCGGTCGTCTCCAGCACCGGCGGCTTGCCTTCCACCGTGCGCAGCTTATTCGCGTCAATGTCGGAGAAGCTTACGCCAATCTGGCTGGATTTTGCAATGTACAAAATCGCAGAGTACGCAACACCGAGCAAAATCGCGACCGTCAGGTCAAAGATCACCGTCGCGAGCATCGTGACAAGGAACTGGCTGATGCCGGATTTTAGCTTGTGGCTGAAAATGTAGCGGATGCCGCCCCAGTCGTTCATGCGCCACGCCGTTACCATCAAAACGCCGGCAAGCGCCGCAAGCGGCAGGCGCGCCATCACGCCGCCGAGCAGAAACATGGAGGCGAGCAGGAAAACGGAGTGGAACACGCTCGCAAGGCGCGTCTGCTGGCCGGATTTCACCGCTACGCTCGTGCGCGCAATGGCCGCCGTAGCCGGCACACCGCCGAAAAGCGGCAGCAGCATGTTGCCTACGCCCTGTGCGATGAGCTCTTGATCGGCATTGAACGGCTCGTTTTTCATGCGGGAAGCCGAAGCACCGCACAAAAGGCTTTCAATCATGCCGAGCGCTGCAATCGTCACAATGGGCGAGATGAGGTTTTTCAGTATGTCAAGGTTCAGGCTGCCGAGGTCAAGGCGGTCAGCGAGCATCAGCGTGCGCGGAATGTCGCCCACCGTCGCAATGGAATCCATACGGAACAGGGTGGAAACGACCGTTGCCAAAATGATGCCCACAAGCGAGCCCGGCACGCGTGCGCCCCACTTTTTCGGCCAGACAATCATCACGACAACGACAAGCAGACCGATCAGCACCGCTTGAAGGTTCGGATGAAAGCCGAGGCGCGCGTAAGACGCGATTTTTGCCAAATTCGAGCTGCCCTCGGACGCAGTGCCGAAGAAATTATCGATTTGCCCCATCGCGATAATAATCGCAATGCCGGACGTAAAGCCCATGATGACGGGCATCGGGATGAAGCTGATGAGCCGCCCAAGCTTAAAAATACCGGCTAAAAGCAGCAGTGCGCCCGCCGCAAAGCACGCGAAAAACACGCCCTGCAAGCCGTAAGACGCCACAATACCCACCAAAACGGCGCTCATCGCGCCTGTGGGGCCGGAAATCTGGAACGAAGCGCCGCCGAGTACTGCAATGACAACGCCCGCAATAATCGCCGTAACAAGACCCGCAGCTGCCGTAGCGCCGGAAGATACGCCGAACGCCAGCGCAAGGGGCAGCGCCACCGCGCAAACAGTCAGGCCCGCCATGATGTCTTTCATCAGCTTGGCGGTGTTGTAGCCCGAAAACTCCTGCTTCAAGCTCGTTAAATAGTTTTTTATCATGTTTCCCTCCAATAAATTGATTTTTCCGCATAATTTGCCGCTTTTTTACCGCAGCCTATTAACTATACCATTAGGAGCCGCTTTAATGCAAGGAAAAAGATACGCCGTTTTCTCGCGCTTTTCTGTGCATACAGTCCGCGTGACACACCTTATAAAAATCTTTACTTTTTATCGAGAATACGCTATACTTTGTACAAAAGAAACACGCAAAAGCTCATTTAAAAGGGGAAACCTATGGAAACTTACCGGCATGTCTCGCAGATTATAAACACCAATCTAAACCATACAAAAGGGCTCCTTGCGCCCGAAAACACACCGTATGCGCTGCCGTTTACATTCCTGCGCGGTGCAAAGCCCGGCCCGTCGCTCGTTGTCACGGGCGGCCTGCACAGCGGGGAGTATCCCGGTGTCGCGGCGTGCGCGCGGCTTTCGCAGACGCTTTCGCCCGAAGACCTCGCCGGCAGCGTTTTACTTTTGCACTGCGTGAACGAGACCGGCTTTTTCGCGCACAGCGAAGCGCTCGTCCCGGAGGGCAACGTCAACCTAAACGGCGATTTTCCCGGTGACTTAAGCGGTACGCCCGGCAAGCGTCTTGTAGCGTTCATGGAGCAGGAGATCATACCGTTTGCGGATTATATTCTCGACTTGCACAGCGGCGGCGGAATGGAGCCGCTTTCACCTTGCCTGTTTTTCCCCGTCACGGCGGGTGAAAACGTGCTGCGCACATCGCTTAAAATGGCGGTGGCAACGGGGATTGAACACCTTGTGGCGTCTTCTGCAAAAACGGGCTTTTACAGCTTTGCCGCCCAGCACGGTGTGCCCGGCCTGCTTTTGGAGCGCGGCTACGGCGCCATGTGCCGCGAAGAAGACGTTTCAAATTGCTGCACCGATGTGCGCGATGTCTTAAAAACCGTAAATATGCTCCCCGGTGAGCCGGAAAATACCGACAAAAAGACCGTCTGGCCGAAGGTGGATTATCTCGTCGCTGAGCATAAGGGCCTGTGGTACCCCACTGTAAAAAAAGGCGATATTCTGCCCGCAGGCGCGCTTTTGGGCGAAGTCCGCGACTTCTGGAATAACCCCCTCGGCGAGTACCGCACTTTGTACGCAAGCCGCGTGCTATACCACCATACCGGCCTTCCGCTGCGCCCCGGAGACGGCCTTGCCGCCTGTGCGCACACGGAAGAAGCTTTTATATTGGAAGACTTGGAAGCCACCGTGCAGCGGTTTCTCTCGTAAAAATAAACACAAAGAGGTATGAAAATGAACGTGAAAAAAACGGAAAGAGACGGCATTGTCCGCGCCTATCCCGAAAACGGCAAGATGCTCGCGTGGTCTGCGTCGTCCGGCGTAGAGCTCATCGAAAAAGACGGCCTGTATTTTAAAGACTTGGAGAAGACCGGCGAGCTTCTCCCGTATGAAGATTGGCGTTTGCCCGTTGAGGAGCGCGCCGCAGACCTTGCATCCCGCCTGACAACAGAGGAGATTGCGGGCCTTATGCTCTATTCGCCGCACCAGGCGGTGCCGCCCATGGCGTTCGGCCCGTTCGGCGGTACATATAACGGCCAAAAGTACGCGGAAGCAAATGTCCCTGCGTATACGCTCACCGATCAGCAGAAGGAATTCATGAATAAAGAGCACATCCGCCACGTCCTCATGATTACGGTAGAAGACGCGAAGACTGCCGCAAAGTGGAACAATGAGCTGCAAAAGCTTGCCGAAAGCATGCCGCACGGCATCCCGGTGAATATTTCTTCCGACCCGCGCAACGGTGCGCGCGGCAGCGGCAGCGTAGAGTTTAAAACCGCCGGCAGTGACGTCAGCAAGTGGCCGGAGGGGGTCGGCTTTGCCGCGTGCTTCGACCCCGAGGTCGTCCGCCAGTTCGCGGAGGATGCATCGAAAGAATACCGTGCGCTCGGCATCACCACGGCGCTCGGCCCGCAGATCGACCTTTGCACCGAGCCGCGCTGGATGCGCTTTGTCGATACGCTTGGTGAAAACCTTGAAATGACAAAGAAAATGGTCAAGGCATACTGCGACGGTATGCAGACCACCAAAAATTCCGAAAACGGCTGGGGATATGACAGTGTAAACACCATGGTCAAGCACTGGCCGGGCGGCGGCACGGGTGAGGCCGGCCGCGATGCACACTATGCCTACGGCAAATACGCGGTTTACCCGGGCAATAATTCTGAAGAACACAGAAAGCCGTTTACGGAAGCGGCGTTTAAATTAGACGGTCCCACCGAAAGCGCCTCTGCCGTCATGCCGTACTACACGGTTTCTTGGGGTCTCGACACCAAAAACGGCAAAAACGTCGGCAACTCGTACAGCGAGTATCTCATCAAAGATCTCCTGCGCGAAAAATACGGATTTAAGGGTGTCGTTTGCACGGACTGGGGCATCACGCAGGATCCCGCACCCGTCATCGATACCTTCGCAAGTCGCTGCTTTAATATGGAAAACATGACCGAGGGCGAGCGCTGCTTCGTCGCCATCATGAACGGTGTAGACCAGTTCGGCGGCAACGCGGAATTCTGCGCCCATGGCTATGACGCACAGCGCAAGTCCGTCGTCTTATTAAAGAACCGCAATCACTGTCTGCCGCTCCAAAAGGGCCTCAAAATCTACGTGCCGCAGCGCAAGCTCCGTACCATGAAGGGCTTCATGCGCAACGATATCCCCGCCCGCACGGAAGATCCCGTGACGGACGAGGTGATCTCGAAATACGGCGTGCGCGTCCATACGCCCGAGGAAGCGGATGTAGCGCTCGTCTTTGTAGAAAGCCCCGCATGCAACGCGTATTCTACGGAAGATGTCGCAAACGGCGGCAACGGCTACCTGCCCATCACACTCCAGTACCGCCCCTATACGGCGGTGAACGCGCGCGAAGTGAGTATTGCGGGCGGCGATTTCCGCGAGGATTTCACGAACCGCAGCTACCGCGGCAAAACGAACATTGCCTATAATGAATGCGACCTCGATAATATCTTGAACTGTCGTAAAGCGATGGGCGACAAGCCCGTCATCGTCTGCGCAGCGATCAACAACCCAATGGTCATGCACGAGTTTGAGCGTGAAGCGGACGGCATCGTCGTCGAGTTCGGTGTTTCCCGCGCCGCGGTGCTCGACGTCGTCTTCGGTGATTACGATCCCACCGGCCGTCTGCCCGTGCAGATGCCGAAGGACATGGACACCGTGGAAAAGCATTGCGAAGACGTTCCGTTTGACCTTGAAGTGCACGTGGATGAATTTGGCCACGCCTACGACTACGGCTTCGGCATGAATTATGAAGGCGTCATCGAGAAATAAGGAGCGACATCTAATGAATACAGTAGAAAAATGGGGGCTTTTTGAAGTTTCCCTCAAGGGTCCGTCTGCGGGCAACCCGTTTACGGAGCAGTCCGTTTCCGCCACGTTCCGCAGCAAAAACGAAATCGTCACGGTAGGCGGCTTCTATGACGGCGACGGCGTTTATAAAGTGCGCTTCATGCCCTCTTTTACGGGCGATTACGTTTATGAAACGGTCGGCAGCTTCCCGGAAGCGGAGTCTGCCGGCGATTTCACCGTAACGGAGCCGACCGGCAATAACCACGGCCCGGTGCGTATTGCGAACACGTACCATTTCGCCTATGAAGACACCACGCCGTACTATTCCGTCGGCACCACGTGCTACGCGTGGGCGCACCAGCCGGAAGAAGTGCACAAGCAAACGCTCGAGGAGCTCGATAAGGGCTACTTCAACAAAATGCGTTTCTGCGTCTTTCCGAAGCACTACATCCACAATTTCCGCGACCCGGAGACCTTCCCGTATGAGGGTACCCCGGTCGATAATTCAAACCTCACCGAAGAAAACTTCTCGTATTCCGTTGATTTTTCCGGAAACAACTGGGATTTTACGCGTTTTAACCCCGAGCATTTTCGCCGCATGGAGCGCTGCATCGTAGAATTGCAGGAGCGCGGCATCGAGGCCGACATCATCGTTATGCACCCCTACGACCGCTGGGGCTTCTCCGACATGAACCGCGAGCAGGACGACCTCTACTGGAACTACGTCATCGCGCGCTTCTCCGCCTACCGCAACGTGTGGTGGAGCCTTGCAAACGAATACGACCTCATGCGCGCCAAGAAGCTTGAGGACTGGGAGCACTACGCAGACCTGCTCTGCAAAAAAGATCCGTACAACCACATGCGTTCCATCCACAACTGCATACCGTTCTACGACCACACCCGTCCGTGGATTACGCATTGCAGCTTGCAGCGCCAGGATCTCTACCGTCACGTGGAATACACCACCGATTACCGCACGCGCTACCAAAAGCCTATCGTGTGGGATGAGATTGCCTACGAAGGCAATATCGATATGGGCTGGGGCAATATCTCCGGGCAGGAGCTCACCCGCCGCTTCTGGGAAGCTTCCATGCGCGGCGGCTACGCAGGCCACGGCGAGACCTTCATGAACCCTGAAGACATCTTGTGGTGGAGCCACGGCGGCAAGCTGCACGGCGAAAGCCCCGCGCGCATCCGCTTCCTGCATGAAATTCTCACGCAGACGCCCGGTCTCGGCTTAAAGCAAGGCCCCGGCGCATTTGACGAGACCGTCGCCGTGCCGGACGAGATGATCCCCGTCACCGGCTACGAGATTCACTACTACGGCTTCGGCCGCCCGAGCTTCCGCAATTTCGTAAAGCCCGCGGGCGAAAACTGGCGCGTGGAGGTCATCGATACGTGGAACATGACCATCACCGAGGCCGGCGTGCACAGCGGCAAGTTCCGCATTGCGCTGCCGGGCCACGAGTACATGGCCGTGCGCCTCACGCGCGTATAAACATTCATAAAGCGTATAAATTTAAATAAACCGTAAAAGAGGGCACCCGCAGCGCTGCGCGGTGTCCTCTTTACTTGACAGAATCTTTCCCGCGCCGTACAATAAATCCAAGAGAACAAAGAAATATTCCGAAAGGATGACTATATTTTGGCGAATAAAAGAAAACGCCCTGCTGCTATGCGCGAGGAAGAGCGGCAGGCACAGCGCGCAGCCGCCCGTGCGGAGCGACGCACAAGGCGAGCCGCAGAGCAGGCCGCACAGAATGTCCCGCAG
>OGRI01001122.1_pt1 | contig 23928 bp, 24 predicted proteins | sample 1553391 | NCBI WGS metagenome assembly OGRI01 (sample SAMEA2580052, study PRJEB22360) | human gut metagenome | reverse complement strand
TACGCCCAGGGAGATCAGGAGGCCCGGGATGTACTCATCGAGCGGAACCTGCGCCTGGTGGCCCACATCATCAAGAAATACTATACCCAGAGCGCCGATCAGGAGGACCTGATCTCCATCGGCACCATCGGCCTCATAAAGGCCATCAACACCTTCCGGGCGGACAAGAACATCAAGCTGGCCACCTACGCCTCCCGGTGCATCGAAAACGAGATTCTCATGTACCTGCGGAAAAACGCCGGTCAGCGGACGGAGGTGAGCTTCGACGAGCCGCTGAACACCGACTGGGACGGCAAGGAGCTTCTGCTGTCCGACGTGCTGGGCACCGAGGGGGACGTGGTCATGCGGCCCATCGAGGCCGACGTGGACCGGAAGCTGCTGTCGGACGCGGTGGCCCGGCTGTCTCCCCGGGAAAAGGACATCATCTCCCTGCGCTTCGGCCTGGGGGGGCGGAAGGAGCTGACCCAGAAGGAGGTGGCCGACCGCATGGGCATCTCCCAGTCGTATATCTCCCGGCTGGAAAAGCGCATCATCTCCCGCCTGCGGCGGGACATCCAGAAAATGAGCTGAGATAAGCCCCCGGCGGGGGCTTATCTCAGCTCATAGAAAATCAGGGGCGGATTTTTGCCGGAAATGGTTGCAAATGGCGGGGAAATGTGATAAAATTGCGTGGTTCCAATGGAATACGGAGATGTACCCAAGTGGTTGAAGGGTCCGGATTCGAAATCGTGTCGGTCGCTTTCCGGGGTGACCTCGCAAACCCTTGATACTTCTGGCTTCTTTCGCTTTTCTACACTTTTTCAAAACTGAATATCTACGGTTTTTCTACGCTTTGTCTACGATTTCTACACTTGGTTCTCAATCAGCCGGAAACCCGCAAAGCCTTGAAAATACAGCATGGAGATGTATCGAAGTGGTCGTAACGAGGCTGACTCGAAATCATGTGATTAGTCCCCAAAAGTGAATATTTATACACGGAAGCGTATCGAAGTGGTTGTAACGAGCTGCACTCGAAATGCAGTTGTCCGCAAGGGCACGTGGGTTCGAATCCCACCGCTTCCGCCACCAAAGCCTTGAAAACTCTATGTTTTCAAGGCTTTTTCTCTTGCTCGGGCATCATCTATTTTGGGGAAAACAATTCAAATGGTGCCCTTGGTGCCCCGCTTTGTGGTGCCCGGCTCATTCCACATCATACACGCTATACAAGAAAGATGTATACTGTGGTGCCCCAATGGTGCCCGGAACTGCTAAAAAGCTATGAAAAGTAGCGCGGAGCTATAAAAAGATATTGCCGTTATAGCTCCATTTCGCTGCTTTTCTTTTTCGCTTTCTTCGATGTTTCTTGCCCTGCTTCTTTTCCTGTAACGGTTGTTTTCGGTTGCAATGCTTTATGATAGGTTTGCAGTACGCTTTGTTTTCTTTCAAGCCGCACATCAACATACTGTGCCGTTACCGCTTCAAGGTTTGTGGAAATACCAAGGGATATGCCAATGCCCTTTAATGTATGCCCCAAAATCTCGCCAACGGTGTAGAAGTCGCCTGTCAGTTGGTGCATATTGGTAGCTGCCGTATGACGTAAATCGTGAAAGCGGATATGCGGCATTTCAAGGTGTCGGATAAGCTGTCCGAAGTTTGCCGACATTCTATCTCTGCGCTGCGGCGAACCGTCAGGCTTTGCAATAAAGAGCTTATTATCATAGTACACCCCACCGCCCGCCTCGGTCAAAGCCTTTTGCCGTGCAATCAAATCAAATTGCCGCAGGAAGTACGGCAATGCTTCTTCGGTAATCGGCAAAATACGATCATTGGATTTTGTCGGTGCCATTTCCGTAATGGTCTTTGTTCCCGGCGGCACTTTGAAGGGCATTTGCTCTACAACGCCAAACTGCATTTTTTCAAGGTCAATGTTTGTTGTCCGCAATCCGATAATTTCACTCATGCGAAGCCCATACATTCCGGCAAGCACAACAGGCATTTCCCATTCCGTACCTATCACATTGCTCATAAAGGTCTGCATTTGCTCAATGGTGTACGGATCGGGTGTTTTCGCTTGCTTGCCGAACTTTGTTATAATGTCGCGGGCGGGGTTATGTTCAATGTATCGGTACTTCCGGGCGTGTTCCATTGATACGCTCAATATGCGCTGCGCGTATCGAACGGTGCTATTGGATAAGCCCTTGTCAAATAGCTGCTGAAACATATTATCAAGCATTGCCGGGGTCAGTTGGTTAAGCTGCACATGACCGATATATGGCACGATATGATTGCGAATATGGCTCTTATATCCCGCAAAGGTGCTTGGACGCAAGTTAGCCTTGCCGTGGTTTTCTACCCATTCCTCCAAATACTCTTTGACGGTCTGCTTGCCTTGTGAAGCAACGACCGGGCTGTAAACAGGATTGGCGAGCTTTGCTTTCATTTCAGCTTCATGCTGCGTCGCTTCTTTTTTGGTTACAAAGCCCTTTTTTGCGTAGGATTTCTTTTTCCCGTCCTGCCCGGTGTATTTAATGTTTACGTCATAGACGGTACCTGCCTTTCCAGTCAAAACACCGTTGCTGTCGCGCTTATTCTGAACTTTTCTTGATGATACCGCCATAGCTACTTACCTCCCTCCTGGTTTTGGGGAGCTACCTTTCGCTTTGCCCTCTCGTACCAGTCCCAAATAGCAGCGTCGGCAAGCAAACGGCGGTTTCCGTTTTGTATATATTCAAGCTCGCCGCTGTCCATCAGCTCGCGTAGCTTGTTTTCCCCTATGCCGCTGATCCGGCTCATCTGCTCAACCGTTTTGAGCATGGGCAGCACAGGCACAGTTGGATTTGATGTTTCCTTTTTTGCCAATGAGATAACCCCCTTTCGTGGTAATGGCTAAAAGGTCTTGATTTATAAATGGGGCTTTAATCGGACGGTTGTTAGCACAACCTCACGGGAGTTTCACCCCTGCATGGTTCTCATGCAGCCCTACCCATTGCCTGCGACGCTTTGAACGCTCGGACTGTGGCTGTAAGGGAGTATCATTATGTATTCTGCGTGTCGTTGCCTGCAAGCTGCTAAACTTGCTTCGCGGCAGCGGTGTTGATCGCTCGCCCTGAATAGGGGTCATGGCGCACCGGCCGTATAGCTCCGCACAGACGGGAATGTATCCGTCTGCTCTATGCTGCACCGGGATTTGCCGGGCTTTCTTTGTCAAGGAGCAGGGTCAAGGTCAGATTGAACGCGCAAAGCGGAAAGGGGGACGCTTTGCATTTTGCGTTAATCTGCCTTGAAGTTAAGGACAGCCCGCATGAGCTTTGCTTGCAGCCGCTCCCGCAAGTCCTCATCTATGCCCCAATAGGTATTGCCGCTTTCGTCGCGGATTTTCTGCATAGACAGGTGGACTATGTAGCTTTGGTAATGCTGCAAGACAAGTTTCATAGCGTCGGGGTCGCCCTTCGTCGCGGCTAAAATGACCGGGTAAGGTAATAAGCCGCGTTCATCGGAATTGTTGCTAATCGTTCCATTCATCGGCTCGTTCCTCCAAATATCGTTTCAGCAGTTCAAAAGAGCTTGTGCGCCGATACTGTACTGTGCTGCGGGGGATCTTCATCGCTTCCGCAATTTCAACGTCGGTCATGTTGAAAAAGTAGTACAGCAATACGGCTTGTCTTTTTTCGTCCGGCAGGGTGTGCAGAGCTTCGGCAAGCAGTTTTGCAGTAATCTTCAAGCCTCCTGCGCAAAAGGCTTCTTCGTTGCCGTCTTGAAAATACTTGTCAACGGTGTAAAGCTGCCTTTCTTCCTGCGGGGTCAGGTCTGAAAAGATCACTTCGCGGAGTTGCCTACGCTTTCGCTCTCGGCAAGCGTCAATCAGTTCGTTTCGTAAAGCGCGTTTGCAGTACGCATTAAACTCACATCTCGTTTGCCATTCCAGCCGATTAGGGTAATCCATGTTCTCACCCCCTTTCGTCCCGGGGGCGGGTTAGCATTTATCCCCTTTCGGCAACCCTCCACGGCGAAGCCGTGAATATGCCAACCGAAAAAGAAAACTTTTTCAAAAAAACTTTTGGAGAAGCAAAATGCGCCCGACTGCAAAATGCAACCGGGCGCTATAAAGGAAGCACATACCGCTATATGGTGATATGTGTGTTCATCTACACAGTCAGAAACACCCCATAACGGAAAGGCACTTTTTTTGAGAAATATCCCCGCTTGTTAGGGGCTATAATGATAATGCAACATGGCGGCAGCCTCCTTTATGCCGCCATGTCTTTAATGTCGTCGCATGACAAAACGCGGCGGCTTTGATTTCTCAAAACCGCCGCGTTATCATTGGGGCGTGAAAAGATGTCTGCTGCACGACGGTTTTTTTCTTTTGCCGTCGTGCGGCAGATGTTTGAAGCAGCGTATGGAATTAACGTTTTAACGCTTTGCTGCTGTTGCCTTAATTCCAAGAGTTATAAAATAGCCAATGATGATTCCTGCAAAGTTCATCATTACATCATCAACATCAAAACTGCGCCCAATGACAGGCTGTAGTAATTCAATCGCAATCGGTGTTATGACAGCAAAAGCAAAAATGTTCCGTGTGTTTATGGTCTTTGAAACAAAAGGCAAGAAGAACCCCATTGGCAAGAAGATGATAAGATTTCCCTCAAGCATTGTTCTTACCCAACGCCCAATCGTAAATTCGCCTGTTTGAGCTTTCAAAAATGTGGGAACAAGGTTGAAATTGCCGGAAAATAGGGGGTCGAGTTCACCACCGCTATAACCGTTATACAGATAAAACCAAATATACGTCCAAAAATTTCTCGGAACAAGAACAAGATTGATCAGTCCTGTTAAGTAGCAAACAAAAAGCCAACGCATAATCTCTGCTCCCCACGAAACAGACAGTTCGCGCTTTCTGATTTTCACAAGTCGATAGATTGCGTAAACAAGTCCTACCAAAAAGGTAATGGGGACAACTTGAAGAAATATCCCTATGAGCGACCCGGACATCACTACTGCATATAGACCATCAAACATATCCCACCTCCACAATTCTATTTGCTATTTTCTGTGTTCTTTTGCACCTTCGTGAGAATAAGAACGCAAAGAACAGAAACCGCAATGCCACATACTATGTACGTCCAATTGAAAAACAAAATATTGATTACATAACGTGCGGACGGCTGTGTAAAGAGATTTACAAATACATCCCCGGTTGCGACAGCTTCCATAACTCCTGCGATATTTGCAGGAATTATCCCGTAAAGAAACGCACCGATAGAATACAATGCTATTTTCTCAACAATGGACGGGAATAGAATGCCCAACGAGTAAAACCAAGCCTTTTGTGATTTGCCGTATTTTCCAAAATACAGCGCGGCTAAAAGGTACGGTATTACGGCAAGGCAAACTCCCAACGCTTCGGATCTCAAATGAAGTCCAAAAAGAATAAACGCTAATCGTATTAACAGGTATGAGCCTAAAATAATTAGCCAGCCAATCAGCAATACCACAGTATGAGATTTCTTTTTCTGCGGCTGCATATGCTCACCTCCTCAAGGGTTGCTCCACTTTAGGAAACATCAGTGTTACGGTTGTTCCGCCGTTGGCGTTTGAAAAAATACTTACTTTTAGGGTCAAGTCATTCGCCATTTGACGAACAAGGTACAGCCCCATTCCCGTAGAACGGCTTAAATAGCTGCCTGTGTCCCCGGTAAAGCCCTTATCAAAGACAAATGGGAGATCGGACACGGGTATGCCAGTTCCGTTATCGCTGATAGATAAAATGATTTCTCCACTATCTGCATGATCCGCCACCGAGAATTGTATCGTGGGCGCGGGGTTCTTTCCGGCATATTTTACGCTGTTGCTGATAATCTGACCTAAAATGAACATAAATCCTTTTTTATCAGATACAGCATTGCGGTCGTCCCCGGTATACACGACAGAAAATCCGGCTTCTTCAAGTAAGGAAAAATTATCCTCAACCGCCTCCCGGCAAGTTTCCAAAACAGAAAGCTGCTCAAAACAGTAATCTTTATGAACTGCTCCAAGGCGGGAAAAGTATAAAATCTGTTCTACACTCTGCCGCGCATAGTCGCGCACATATAACATACGGGTATGCACCAAAGGCGACATCTCACCCTTACGGTTATCCAAAAGCAGCGTCATAAGGGATAACGGTTTCTTTATTTCATGTGCCCATTTTTCGATGTAGTTTTCGTAATCCGCAATTTTCAGCTTTTGCTCTTTTCCGTATTCCTGCTGCGTTCTTAAATGTTGCCCCAGTTCTCGGAGATATGGACGCATTGACGCGGGGAAACTTTCACATAACAGGTATTCGTTTCTGTCATCCGGCTCTAACAGGAAACATCGAAAGGCGATGTCTATTTTCTTGCGTTTGTAGATTGAGATTACCAGCGGGAGGATCAAGGCGGCAAGAGATACAAATATCATCAGTCCCACAAGGCTCAAAAAATTCTCCGGGTAAGCAAACCATGCAAGAAACACAAAGAACAACTCCAAGCACGCAAGGGTAACCAACCAAATTCGATTAGACGATATATAAGTCAAGAGAGTACGCAATTTTCTCATAAGCCCACCTGTTCTTTCAGACGGTAGCCTTGTCCGCGTACCGTTTCAATGCGTTCCTCAAGCCCAATTTCACGCAGCGTTTTCCGCAGACGGGTAAAGTTGACTTGCAGGGCATTTTCATCTATAAACTCTGCCGTCCCCCAAAGCGTATGGAACAGCTCGTTCTTTGAAACAAGGTTCGGGCTGTTTTTCAAAAGAGCAAGAAGGATTTTTCCCTCATTCTGCGGTAGAACATAAGAGGTTTTTCCTGCATATATCGTAAAAGTATTTGGATCAAGCAGGAAGCCGCCCCCGTCGAGTAATCCTTGCTGCACCTGCTCCTCTCGGCGGCGCAGAAGATTTTTTGTGCGGGCAAGTAGACGTTCCATATTACATGGCTTTGTTAAGTAGTCGTCTGCCCCCAATCCCAAGGCATGAAGTTCGTCCTGTAATTTATCTCTTGCCGTTAAAATCAAAACCGCCCCAAGGTGCTTTGCCTTTATCTCTTTGCATATCTCAAAGCCGGAACGAAAGGGGAGATTGATGTCGAGCAGAATTAAATCCGGGGACAGCTCTGCTAACTGTGATACAGCGTTTTCAAAAGCAGGCAAAGGAACGGCATCATACCCTGCTTTTTTAAGCATATCAATCAGTTCTTCCCGCATATATACATCATCTTCAATTACGACAATCCGCGCCAACATGATCACCTCCTCTTTCTATCGAAAGTCTGTCAAGAGTTTGGTTTCCAATTCAATTTACTAATCTCACGGTTTGCCGTCCGAGCCGTGGCAACCCCGTAGATCACAAACACAAGCACAACGATACTACCCATAACAAGCAGCAATGGTAAGGACTGTTGCAATTTTTGCACTCCGGCATTATGCAGATAATGTTGCATTGCATAAACTCCAACCGTCCCACTCAAACACGCCAGCAGCATGGGGAGAAGGAAATACCATAGCACCTGTTGGTTAATAGAGCGTTTCATTTGTTCGCGCCGTGCGCCAAGAATTGAGAGCGTTGCATATCTTGCCCTTGTTGCTCTCATTTGTGTCAAAAATTGCAGAGCAAGCACAGCACAAGCGATAATCAGCAGCATAAATCCCATATATAGGGTGGTATAACTGCCGGAAATCACATAGAATAACTGCCGCCCGAAATTGTCAAGATAGCTTTCATAATACAATCCGGAGGGCTTTAACAGCTTTTCAGCTTGCATAATAGACTGCAACAGACCGTTTTTCTCAACGGTTTCTCTCGGAATACAGAAGCTATAATAGACTGTAACGGTGTCCGGGGCTACATACTTGTAATAAACTTCGTCGGAAACAATCAATGCAGTTACGATTTTTATGTTTTCATCTGCTGTTAGTCCTTTCATTGGTACGGACGAACCAAGAACAATCGGCTGTCCATCAATGGAAAGTAAGGTTTTCCCTCTCGTCTGTGCATCCATTGCAATCCGTTCTAATATAGAGAACATTTCATCTTGTGTATTTCCTGTAAAATCCGGGTTAAGGTAAAAGATCGCTTCATCATTACGGATCGTTGCCGGTTCTTCCCCTGCTGCTTCTAAAAGCCTGTTGTATGATGATACTGGCAGAAGATGCGGGGCAGCTCCTATTGTGTCAATGAACCCCAAAAGGATAAGTGCTGCCGGTTGGTGTGAGCCAAATTCATAGCTAACTGCTCCTTGCACAACAGGGTCTTGCACATCCGGGGGCAAATTCAAAACTACCTGTTCTCGCAGTCCGGACCAGTCTACAAGAGATTTCATTTCTCCCGAAACGGGGTGTTTCATTGTCCCTGTTTCCATGCGATTCAAGGCGGTAACATAAGAGTTCATTTTTTCATTTGAAAGATATTCGTCAACCAGCCGCTCATCGCCCATAACTGTAAAATCATAGACGGAAGATCCTCTCGTTATTTGTTTTCCATATGACATAATGCTAACGGATCCGTCTGTAATGAGCATAATTGTGAGCATAATCAGAATAGACGCAACGCTGACGGAAATGTATTTATGGACGACATTTTCATAAAGTTGGCGCAGTGTAAAGATATACAGTCCGGATGTGGCTCTGCGCTTTATGGATGCCGCTGCTGCGCTCAACAGTCTTGCAAGACCACGGATAGATAATACCGTTCCGACAATTCCAAACACAACCGCGACGATTATCAGTGCGTTGCCAGCGGTCATAAAATGTTTTAATACAATCCAGTATGCGAAGATTAAAACCACAGCACCAAGAATGAGGGAAAGCCAATTACCGCTCTTACTCCCAGTTCGCTGCTTTTTCTCCATTTCACCGTAAAGCATTTGCTGAATTTCTTTGTTAAAAAGTTTTCCGCATAGGACAAACAGCGCGACAGACTGGATAATCAAAAATCCGAGCGTCGTCAAAATAACAGCACGAATGGAAAAACTTGATTGATGTGCAATAATACCGTAGCCCACAAGTCGTGCCGTAGCAAGACTGCTTATCTCTGACAAAAAGCCGCCACAGATAAGACCGCCTAAAAGAGCCAAAAGAGAGCTGATAAGCCCCTCTGCCATGATTTGAATAAACAGGCGAGGCTTTGTCATTCCAAACAGAAGATAAAGACCTAATTCTCGGCTTCGACATTCAAGCTGGTACTTATTTGCAAAGATCACCAGAGAAAAAACGAACAGCAGCGCACAGAGGTACACTGTCGGCAACAGTTTTGTCAAAAGGCGATCCACAGCGTCGCTTTCAAGTTCACTCAAAAAACGCATCACGTCCTGCTCTCCAAGAGAAAGCACAATATAAAACGTGGCTATGGCTGTTACCATAGTGAGAAAGTATATTAGATTTTCGCTGCGGCTTCGTTTCGCATTTCGCCAAGCGATGCTAAAGAACATTTGCACTTCCTCCCCCCAGTTGCGCCATAACCTGTAAAATGCGCGCATAAAATTCTTCCCGCGTTTCAGCAGGGATTTTCCGACGCAGTTCATGGAAAATTACACCGTCCTGAATGAACAAAATTCTGGAACAGAAACTTGCCGCATTCGGATCATGCGTCACCATCAAAATTGTACGACCATGCTTTTGGTTGATTTCCAGCAGCTTTTCCATGAGAAGCCGCGCAGCCTTCGTGTCTAATGCCCCGGTCGGCTCGTCGGCCAAAATAATATCGGGGGTAGAAATCAGACTGCGGGCAGCGGCGACACGCTGCTTTTGACCACCGGACATTTGCGTCGGAAATTTGGAAAGCACATCCGTAATTCCGAGAAATCCTGCAATGTCAGTCAATCTCTTTTCTGCCGTTGAAATATCCATGTTATGAATAGAGAGCGGCAGCAGGATATTTTCCCTGCCTGTCAGATTGTCAAGCAATGCAAAGTCCTGAAAGAGATAGCCTATTTTATTACCACGGTATTCAGCCAGCTTGCCCCCGTCAAAAGAGCTTATATTTGCGCCGGAAAGCAGGATTTGTCCAGCGGTTGGTTTAATAACCGTAGCAATGCAGTTCAGCAATGTGGTTTTCCCGGAGCCACTTGCTCCCATAATGCCCAAGTATTCACCATTCAGAACGTTAAAGGTAATTCCATTGAGGGCTTTTGTAGGGACACCTTCTTTGGTATAGACCTTGTGTAAATCACGAACTTCTAAAAGTTTTTCTTTGCAATTCATATCAACTCAACACCTCGCTATTTCGTTTGATGCTTGTCTGCTCATTAAAATTTTACAGCGGAATAGGCAAATACGCCACTTACAGTTGATGTAAGGTTTTTGTTAAATACCGAGGGTGCAGAAGCGATCCAGCGATTCGCTTCTGCATGAGAATCATGCAGTCCTCTCACAGCGCGATGTGCCGTGTGGCGCAATCGCTCACATAGGGATCATGTGTCACAACAACAATGGTTTTCCCCTGTCGGTTCAGCTCTTTGAGAATATCCATCACATAGCTGCGGTTGCGCTCGTCCAGACTGCCCGTAGGCTCATCCGCAAGGATAATGTCGGGGGATTTTGCGATGATTTTTGCCAGCGCCACCCGCTGCTGCTCACCGCCGCTCAAGGTGTAGACCTTACGACGCTCATAGCCCGAAAGCCCCACCTGTGCCAGCGCATCCGCGATGCGTTCTTTCTCTGCCTTGCCCTTTGCTTTACCGAACCGGGTGGCGAGCTTCATGTTGGCTTCCACGGTGTCGGTGTCCACCAGCCCGTAATTCTGAAACAGGTAGGACAGCTTGTGCCGCCGCAGATGAACCGCAGCGCGGGAGGAAAAGGACGGGTTTCTTGCGCCGCAGAGGGTGACGCTGCCGCTGTCCGGCGTTTCCAGCAGTCCTATGATGTTCAGGAGCGTTGTTTTTCCGGCTCCGCTTTCGCCCTTGATGGCGACAAACTCTCCGGCTTCAATATGCAGCGAGTAATCCCGAAACAGGACTTTTTCCCCGAAGCGTTTATTGATATTGGATAAAGTAATGGCAGTCATGCTTCCGCTCCTTTCACAATCTGATAGAGGTTCTTCCGGGCAATGCTGCCGCAAGCAAGCAGCGTGATCAGCAGCTCCGCGAGAAGCGTACCCAGCAGGATATTGTAGTCAAGCTCGATGGCGAGCTTTAAGAGCAGCAGCCCCGCCGCTACCGCCCCATAGTACAGCACCGTCAGCACGAGATGGGTGCGAATACAGCTCAAAAGGGAATGCCCTTCAATCAGGCGACAGGCGATCCTGTCCCTGTAATTGTCGCAGTAGAGCCTTGCGCCGAATAAGATCAGGCAGAACAGCCCAATCAGCAGCACCAAAGCCTGTACGCCCCAAATCATCAGCATATAGGTCAGATGATGGAGCATTTTATCAAAGGTGGCGGCGACGGTCGGTGTGGAAACGGTCGCCGCGTCAATACCCGTTTTCCGCAGGATGGGCAGCAGCTCCGCATACGGATCATCGGTGGGAACATAGAGGAAATACGCTCCCTGTGAACACCATGCTTCGATGAAAAGCTCGTCCAGCAGGTCACCTTCCTTGACTACAAGGATGGGCGCGGGCAGAGCGCCGTTGCCCCCAAGCCCTGTGCTGGCGTTATAGGAGTATATGTCAGACGCTTTATCATCGTAGAGGACAATATTCACATCCCCGGAATTTCCCCAGCTCGCGCCGCGCTCCCGTACCTCATCCCGCCTGTATTCCTTGGACTTCGGAAGCAGAATATTCACATGGGTATCGGAAAGCAGAGCGTCACCGATCTGCTCCCCGTTCGGCGCATAGATGGGGTTGAACGCAAGGTAGTTTCGGTTGATGTGGGCATAATCCTGACCGTATGCCTCTCCCAGCATTTTCCCTTCAAACAGGTCGTAATTAAAATCGTTGGCTGCCATGAGTATTCCATTGTAGCGATCCACTGTGGCATAATAGAACGCCAGATAATCCGCGCCCTCTGGTGCTCTGCCGGAATTAACATTGTTCAGAGGGACAGTCACATAGCCCTTTGTCTTTTGCGAACAGAACTCCGCCGCATGGAAGGTGTTGTAGATCTGCGTGATGTTCCGCATGGCAATGGTGAGAGAGAATAGAATAAAGATTAGAAAAGCAGCTTTCGCAAGCGTGTTTGTAATGTAGATCCCGCGCTTTGGAACTTTGCCCTTCACATACTCCGCGCTGCGCTGCCCGGAGAGGAACAGCAGGGAGAGCAGGATGCCCAGTATCAGAGGAACGAGCAGCCACAGACAATCCCCCAGCAGGAACAGCCCAAATTGCCAGGTCGCCACCGGATGAAGCCACACGGCGCAAATCATGGCGGCGGCAAAAATCAGCAGAAAGCAAAGACACAAAGCAGAGGCAAAGGCTTTGATCTCCCCCAGCAGGATATTCCCCGTGGTATAGCCCTCCATTTTTTTCAGCACATTTTTCTTGCCTGCGGACAGGGTGTAGAATACGATACTGACGCAGAGCATAAAGGCGGGAATGAACAGGAAATAAAGCGGCAGTTTGGTAGACAAAAGCCTTTCGTTGGTTGCTGTTACGGAATAGCCCAAGCCTTTCAGCGCATGAAGCACCGCGTCAAGCTGTCCTTCCGCCACATACCAGGTCGCGGCGGTCAAGTCATGCTGCTGCGCCTGCATGAGTGGATAGATGGCGGTATCTTGAAACAGCGAGGACAGATGCAGCGCCATAGCTCCCGGCTGCTTTGCAGTGGAAAAGAACTCGTCCGATTCCAGCCTCACGCTCCCTTTCCCGGTAGAAACGGAAAGAAAGCTGTCGGTATGGCTGGTCTTATAGTAGCGGTACAGTGGCTTGTCCCCATCCAGCTCCGCGTAGCGGTACATAATGTCTGCGCCGATCTTTCCGAGTGCAGTATCTATCTGTCCCAAAAATTCGCGGTTACTCAATGTCTCCGGCTTTTCGAGGATTACCGCCCGCTTATCCAGTATCATGCTTTCCTCTGCGTCCTGTGCAAAATTGAACAGGGATAGTACCGAAAGCACGGTCATACAGACGGCAAAGCAAAAGATCACAAGTTTTCTCATGGTACACCTACTTTCCAAATGGTCAGACCGCTATTCGTTCTCACCCTCTCTTTTTATACCCCGCAGCTCTTTTACATTATAAAAAATACTCAATGCCAGCAGCATAGCGCAGTAGAACAGAACGCCGACTGCAAGGATCAGTTGAAAGTCGCGCCATTCCGAACAGGATGCAGTGCGAAAGCCCATGACACACAGATGCCCCAGCCCGTATGCGATAGGGATCGGGAGCAGGCGCTCCACCCAGCGGCGGGATTTTTCTTTCCTACGCAGCTTGAACCATATCCCGGTAAGGATCAGGAACAGGGCGATGTTGAATAGCAGCCAATAGCCCAAAGAAAGCCCCGCCAAAGCGACCCAGCCGCCGCTGTCGGGCGCGGTGCCGTAGATGCACACCGAGCTGTCGCTGGAGCTTTCGGCGTGTCCGTTGATAAACTGCGTGAAATAAACGAGAAGCGGCTTGCCGCTCTCCGGTGCTGCGGTCACAGCCTGTACGCCGGGTCTATGGAACGCTCTGTCCCATACGGAGGTCCACACCTCAAGATGGTAGACAGTGTTGCGATCATCGGGGTCGGCGATTTGTTGGAGCTTATAATTCGTGACCTCGCTGCTGAAAGAGAGCGTCACCGCACCGTTTGCTTCCTCCGTCACAGTCACCAGCTCCGGCGAATAGGCGAAGTATTCCGGCGCAGTCAGAAAGGAGATGACCGACAGCATCAGCGCCAGCAGCACCGCCGCCGTGCATAGGATGGTCTGCACCTTTTTCATCAGCAAAGCCTTTTTCAAGCGTTTCAGCGGCGCGGCATCCATGTCGGGCTGCGGCTCTGTTTGCACCTCCACAGGCTCCCGCAGTTTTTCAAGCTCCGCACGGCAGGCGGGGCAGCTTTCCAGATGCTCCTTTACAAACTCCGACGTATCCTCCGATACCATGTTTTCCACATACAGCGGCAGAATATCGCGGATGATACTGCATTCATTTTTCATCGTTGTCAACCTCCATTCCCTTTTGGATCATTTTTCGTGCGCGGTGATAGGTGACGCAAGCCCAGTTTTCCGTCTTGTGAAACAGCTTCCCAATCTCCTTAAAGCTCAATTCGCCAAGGGTACGCCACATGAAAACCTCTTTGTGCGGATCGGGAAGCTCATGCAGCAGATGTTTTACCTGTTGGGCATTCTCGCTGCACAGCAGCATTTCCTCCGGTGATTCCTCCGCTTCCGATATAAGCTGTTCCATATCCGCTGTATGCTCTGTCCTGCGGCTTTGTTTCAGATGGGTATAGTAACAATTCTTTGCGATCTGACACAGCCACACCCGGATGTCGCAATCCCCCCGAAAGCTGTCAATGCGGCGAAGCGCACGGAAAAAGGCTTCGCTGGTAATATCCTCTGCCAGCCGTTCGTCCCCGCCGGACAGCCGCCGCACATAGAGGAACACATCCCGAAAATAGTCTTTGTATATCTGTTCAAAGTCCGTCACCTGCTCACCTCCTTGCCCCGTTCACCTATATGACTGCGGAAAACGGAAAATCTTACACGGTTTTGATAATATTTAATCGCGGGTTATGGGCAACTCCGTTAGAATACCCCCAGCTTCTCCGCCGCATAGCTGCTGTACCAGCGTTTTGCGGACAGGACTCCAAGGACGAGGGTCAGCAAAAGGAGAATCCCCGCCGATAATAACGGGTCGCACAGCATGGGCTGTCCAAAACTTTCGCATATCAAAGAAGTCACATGGGCGAAGGGATTAAAGCAATATGCCAGCCTTGCGGTCTGAGAAATGCTGTCGAGGTCTGTATAAAAGGGCGTGACCATAACGATTATCATATACAGCAGTCTTGCATCCTGAAATCAGTCCACATCAAGCGTCACAACACGCTCCTTCGGCAGTCTTGCCTCCGGCAGGCTATGTATGTGACGTATTGCTGCCCTTGCAAATATGTTGGACTTTATCGTGTCCCACTCGGCCAGCCGGACGATCTCCGCTGTGCCGGTTGCAAAGTCAAATCTGATCTCACCCCATTCACCGTCATTGTCCACCTGATATTGGTAGACAGCGGCGGCGATTCTTTCATCCGTTTTCTGGATTTCTATCTGCCGCAGAGAGATTGTGCGCAACGCCTTTCTTTTCGGTGCTTTTGACGCTTTGACCGGAGGAATAGGCTTCTCCGGGCCGTCCATCTCAAATGGCACAACAGCCTCCTTCAGCAGCCGCACCTCCAGCAAGCTCTGTATGTACCGTATCGCCGTCCTTGCGAAGACGTTGGACTTCACCGTATCCCACTCCGCCAGCCGGACGATCTCCGCCGTGCCGGTTGCAAAATCAAACCGCAGCTCGCCCCATCCGCCGTCGTTGTCCGCCTGATACAGGTAGACAGCGGCGGCTATTTTTTTGTTCTTCTTCGTGCTTTTCACCTGTTTCAAGGTCACGGTATGCACCATGCCGCTCTCCATGAGCTTCAGGCGCAGCTTGTCCAAAGCGCGGCGGTAGGCGCGCTCCGCGCCGCTTGCCCCACTGCCCTCGAACATGACCGCCAGTTCCTCAAAGGATTTCTGCTTCGACATGGGGCTGACCCGCCCGCAGGCCATGCAGATGGCGTTCCGTCCCTCCAGCAGCCTTTGCTCCCGCAGCTCCATTTCCCCAAAGGCTCTCTTTACGGCCCTTGCCCGGACGCCGTTCCAGAGGATGTCCGCATAGTCCCAGCTATCGTCGCAGGTCACGTCCTCTCCGGTTTCCTCGCCGTCCTCGTCCTGCTCCGTGCGGTAAAGGGAAACAATGCTCCGGTTGTGACGCGCAATGGTCAGCAGCTCGTCAGCCGTTGCGCCGTCCTCCTTGTACCCGGCTTTTTCTGCAAACTTCGCAACGACCTCTGCGCGGCTCTTGCCGGAATCGGTATATATCGCCCCGATATGCCGCACACGCTGGTACTCCGCAATACTTCCAAAGGAGCCTGCTTCCTCCAAGGCACGGCAGAACAGCAGCCCGTTCCGAATATAGTTTTTGGCATATTTCAGAAACTCCGTCTCCTGCTCCGGGTCGAACCTCGGCAGGCAGAACAGCAGCATTTGCAGAACTTCCAGCTTGTAGTCCAGAAACCAGGCGGGGCCATAGCGGTCAATGCCGTTGCGGGTGAGGAAGCGATAGATCACGCCGTTCAGCCGATTCTCAAAGTGATGCAGGAAGAAAGAAAAATACGATAAATCTCTTTTCCGGACGGCTTCCCGTATGTAGTCGTTCAGCTCCATCTCCGGCGGTTCCGGCGTGAGCTGAAAGGCATTCCGCACCTCCCGCATGGTCAGGCTGTCAGAGTTGGAGAACGGTACTTTGGGCGCATAACCGGACAGCTCCCATGTGTAGCCCGAAAGCTGCTCAGGTATCAGCTCGTCGCGTTTGTCCTTCATGTCCGCACCCCCTCTCTCAGCAGCGGATATTGTCTTACTTCTTCCTCGTATGTGCCTCCGCAAGCAGCGCCGCCTGCTCCATCTCGGCGGCATAGCCGCCCTGAGCATAAGCTACATCGCTGATCGCCAGCTGCATCTTGCTCTTTGCCAGACGCTTCATGACGGCGGCAGTCTCCTCGTCCAGCGTTCCCCGTTCCAGCTTCTTATCTATGGTGTTCATGCGTCGGCTGTATATCTTCTTGAGGGGATGATCCGGGGCAAGCTCCCGCTGCTCCCTACCCCGCAGATTCCCGATCTGTCGGCAGGTGCGCCCCAGCTTATCGCCTGGAGCGAAACCGCCGCAGTATTTGGTGTGCCTCGCATTGGTGGTCAGGAACCACCTGCCGCAGATGCGGCATTTCTTCGGCGCATGTCCCACACACAACCCCTCGAAGAAATCGGCGCGGAGCATCCCCACAAAGCTAACGTAGTGGATGCGCTTTACCAGTCTTGCCCTACGCTCAACGCTTGTGTTTTCTGTGAGATGTTTCACGGCAAAGTATAAAAACAGCCTGCGACAAGACCCGAAATACTTGCTCAGCACATGAAAAAAGGCGTACAGGACGTACAGAAGCGTACAGAAGTCCATTTTGCCGTACCGAGCCGTACACAGACAGCCTATTTTAACGGCTTCAAAATCAATGCTTGAGAAAACCGCAAAGAACTATGCCGCAGAGAGAACGCAGTACACCAAAGGGTGGTTCATCAGTCAATAAAGAGACTGCACTGAACTGTGGCATATTCTACCATTCCGTATGACCTCACACAGAACGATGAAGCCGATAGGGTGCTGTTATGAACAGGGCATCACGGGCGGAAATCTGAGCGGATTTGTAGCGCGGCACATTTTTCATTCCACAGCATACCAAAATCACCGATACGAAACCACACTACACGAAATTATGGAGGTAAAAATTGATGAAATCCAATCTGAGAAACGAAATCAAGTCGTACATTGTCCGGCAGGGACTGACCATGCAGGAGGTGGTCGATCTGCTGCATGACGAGCATGGCTGGTCTGACAGCGTATCCAACCTGTCCAACAAGCTCCAGCGGGAATCCCTGCGCTACACGGAGGCCGTCCAGCTTGCCGACGCGCTGGGCTATGAAATCGTCTGGCAGAAAAGGAAGTAAGAAAACAAACCATTTTGACAGCCGCACAGCGGCAGAAAGGAACGAGCATGAATTTGAACAACAATCCCATCATTATCGGCATTGACCATGGGTACGGGAACATCAAGACCGCCCACACCTGCTTCCGCACCGGCGTGACCGTTCACGACAGGGAGCCGACCTTCAAGAATGATCTTCTGATTTTCAACGGCAAATATTACACCATCGGCGAGGGACACAAGGAGTTTGCCGCCGATAAAATGACGGACGGTGACTACTATATCCTCACCCTTGCTGCTATCGGACGGGAGCTGAACATCCGAAAAATCACCTCCGCCCGCATACACCTTGCCGCAGGCTTGCCCCTCACGTGGGTCAGTGAACAGAAGGACGCTTTCCGGGCGTATCTTTTGCAGAAGGAAATAGCGGACTTCACCTTCCGGGATGTGGACTATCATGTGGAGTTTGCAGGCGCAGACATCTTCCCGCAGGGATTTGCCGCCGTTGCAGCCAATCTCCGGGACTTTACAGGGACGAATATGCTCTGCGACATCGGCAACGGCACCATGAACGTCATGTATATCAACGAGCGCCGACCGGTTCCCGACAAGTGCTATACGGAGAAATTCGGGACGCACCAGTGTATGCTGGCTGTCCGGGAAAGCGTGCTGCGGCAGTTCGGCAAGGTACTGGACGACGCCACCATTGAGCGTGTTCTTCGCCACGGCAAGGCGGACATTGCCGACCGCTACCTAACCGCCATCCGGGAAACAGCGGCAGAGTATGTGTCCGGCATCTTCCGCAGACTGCGGGAGCATGAATATGACCCAGAGCTGATGAAGCTCCATGTGGTAGGCGGCGGGAGCTGCCTTGTGAAGAATTTCGGGGACTACGAAAAGAGTCGCGTCATCTTCAACGACGACATCTGCGCCACCGCCAAGGGCAAGGACACCTTCGGCAAGCATTACGACGCCGACCGCTTCCGTCAGGCAGACCGGGAGGTATCCGAGCTGCTGGGTGAGCCGCATCCGCAGAAGGATCGCTCCGTTGTCAGAAAGCTGCAAAGGCCGCAGGAGCAGTCTGTCATTCAGCCCCGCAAGCACGAAAACGAAATTGAATTATAAGAAAGGAATTGCCTATGGAAAAAATTATCAACATCGACGAAATCAACCGCGCCGCGATGGAGGGCAGAGAGGATGTGCTCATCGACCTGTGCAGGGTCTTTGACCATGAGAGCTACTTTGATCCGGTCTTTGACCCGCCGGAGTCCTTTTTGCAGGAGTGCGAGGCCTATTGGAACAGGCGAAGCCCCTTCTGCAAAACCGTGGAGCGCAAGATTGGAAACACATGGTACACCATTGAAACCGTCTGTGACGGAACCGAGCCGCTTACCGCCAAGGTAAAACGGCTCATTTTTTCTGACCGGGAGGTGGCTTGTTAATGACAGCGACACAAAACTATGGTAATATAATTCTAAGCACACCGATTCTGTCGGCTGACCCGAACGTGAAGGAGGACGTTATGACGGATCAGCAAAAAATTACGATACTCTACTGCCGCCTCAGTAATGAGGATTCGCAGGATAGGGAGTCGAACTCGATACAGAATCAACGCGAGCTTTTAACCAGATACGCACGAGATCATGGCTACACGAACCTGAAAGTGCTGGTGGATGACGGTTATACCGGTACGAACTTCCAGCGCCCTGGCGTACAGGAGGGCTTTGAACTGGTAAAGCAGGGATTGGTAGGCTGCTGGCTTTGCAAAGACCTATCTCGCTTTGGTCGTGATTACCTGACTGTAGGCCAGTACACCGACATCATCTTCCCCAGCTACGATGTGCGCTTCATTGCCATCAACGACGGCGTGGACAGTCAGCGTGGGGACGGTGAGGGCTTTGCCGCAATTCGCAACTTATTTAACGAGTGGTATCCAAGAGATACCTCCAAGAAAGTCCGTACCAGCCTGCTTCAGCGCGGCACCAGCGGCAAGCATCTGGGCAAACCGCCTTATGGCTACCGCTGTGACCCAAATGACAAGGACAAATGGATTCTGGATGAGGATGCCGCCCCGATTGTCAAGCGCATCTTTGACCTCTGCATTGACGGCAAAGGCCCGGAGCAGATTTCGCGGATTCTTGAAAGGGATCAGGTTCTCACGACCAAGGCGCTGTATGCCAGCCGTAAGGGAAAGCCGCTGCCCAAGAACCCGTATGGCTGGAGCGATCAATCCATCGTCGGGATTCTGGAACGGCAGGAATACACCGGATGCACCTGCAATTTCAAGACCTACTCCAAGTCCTACAAGCTGAAAAAGCGGATTCCAAACGAGGCGGAGAATATGTTCATCGTGCCAGACACGCAGGAGGCTATCGTTTCTCAGGCGCAATGGGATAGAGTACAGGAGCTGCGCAAAAACAAACGCCGTCCCGTGAAAGCGGAACGGCAGGGATTATTCGCAGGACTGGTCTACTGTGCAGACTGCGGCAGCAAGCTTCATTTCGCCACCTGCAAGGGCTTTGAGGGCAAGCAGGATCATTATCGCTGCTCCAAGTACAAGAGCGGACGGGGCGAATGCAGCGCACATTATATCCGGGAAGATGTACTGCGGGAACTGGTACTGGAACGGATTCAGGCGGTCAATGCGTATATCCGCAGCGATGTGGAGGGCTTTCAGGAGGAGTGGCTGCATTACCGCCGCGCCGATCAGGAAAGAGACATCCGGGAAGATCAGAAGCGCGTGGAGCAGGCAAAAAAGCGCCTTGCCACCCTCGATGTGGTCATATCCCGGCTCTATGAGGACTATGCTCTCGGTGAAATCAGCAAGGAAAAGTACAAGAAGATGACTGCTGATTATGAAGCGGAGCAGGAACGGTTAAAGCTCGAAAATGAAGCAACGCTGGCAGAATCTACCCTTGAACGCAGAAAAACGGCGTGACCTTTACGGTCACACCGTTCTCTGCCCCAACCGCAGGACAAAATAGCTACTTGTCACTATTAAGCCATGGTATTTACAGGCTTTTTTCAAGCTATGAATTTATTCCCACTCGCTCCCTGAAACCGTGACCTAAACGATTTTGTATATGTGGTTTAGTCCCGATTATCGGGATTACTTAGATTATCCAAGAATTACGATGTATCATAATTCCTGTTGTCATTTTGTTGTCGGACGCTTTGATAAATTCTGGTGAATACTTTTACTCAAGTGGAACATCGCCAATAATAAACCTACTTTTTCCAATGATTCTTTCAATGGACTTCACCATTTGCTCGGTCATATCAAGATATTCTGAGAGATCTTGATCCAGAAAGCGAATAGACTGATTCATGCTCCGCTCTATGCCGAGGTTGTTAAGAGAGGTTTCCTTCATTACAGTCACCGACTGATTAGCTTCTTTTATTGAAAGCATCATCTTATGCAAGGCCTTTATATAATCGGTCAATGACTCTTTGTTTTCAGGCTTGGTCGCATACTCATTTTCTAACAAGCCTAAAGTGTTCTTTTCAATTTTAGCCCAAAGCGATTGTATCGATTCTGTATGTTGCTTTAGTTGCTTGCTAAATTCGGAAATATAGCTGGCAGCCTTTTTAGATTGCTTTCTCACAAACGCCGCCGTACCATTGCCGCCACTTTTTTGAACACGGTTGATTTCTTCAGTACATTCGTTTATTCCAGAACTCATCGTTTCCATGCCTGCGGATATAGCTGTAATCTCATCATTCATCTGGCTGGTATCTTCCTCAATATCCGCTAAAAAATCTAAGAATCCCTTTTCCCCTTCAGGAATCTCCAACGAATAGTCATCTGAAACAAATAAACTTTTCAGCTGAATTCGATTTTTATCAAGGAAATCGCTTACAGGATTACTAAAAACGACCGTTCCATTAACAGCGCCTCTAAGATTCTTTTCTAGATATTCAATAAGATCAAAAAATTTCTTAAAATGGGTGGAATAATCCTTGGCACGATATTGTTTTAGATCGAATGGCAGCTTTCCAAGATCATCTCTCGTAATAATAATTGTCTTCTTATTGAAACTATGTGCGAGGCCCAACTCATACATAACATTTGGATTTAGCCCAGTAAGATCTGCTAAAATAACATCCGCGGCATATATTGGAGAAATGATGTCAGCAAGAATGTTTTGCTGATTATCTTCATCACCTGCATGTGAAAACTCAAAGTCATCTTGAAAATGCTCTTTGAGCATTTCGTATGATTCAAAAAAATCATCTGAAAAGGGCATAATTACAAAAACTTTTGATTTTTCCATACTATCCTCCTCAATTATCAATGACAACCTACTGTCGTATAGGCTTTAACGCAAGCAAAAAGCATTACGGCAATCACACGCTTGATGCTTGCTTTGTGGTATGATTGCTGTAAGTACTCCACGTAGGCTCATAATCTGCGGTCGCCTGGTTTCCCCACATATCCCAGCCTTCACGGTCACCACGAGCAAATAGCTCAAGAAATGGCCCCGGAGAACAGCTTTCGATGATCGGGATAATCTCATCAGGCTTCCGTGAGTGTTCACGCTTTTGCGTCCGAATGAGATTGACTTGCGAGCGAGCCGGAGCCAACGTCCTAAAATTGTCGCCCCTGACCCCGAAAAGGAGAATTTCGGTCACATTACGGAAATAGAAGCCGACTCCTCGTCCATCTGGGCCGCCATCCTTCCGCACTTTTTCCCAAATGATATTTCCCTTATACTCAAATCCCCACGCTTTCATAACAGCCAGACCATCCGGTAGAAGAGCATTGGGAACCCAAAGGTACAAATGGCTTTTTGCGGCAGCTACCTGCTCGACGGGCAACGCCATTATGTCTTCTAATGGCATTGTCTCATATCTATTCAGCTTCTTGTTTTCTGGAGCGACTTTTCCGGTGCGGTTTTGAAAGCGCCAAGGCGGATCAGCATAAATTGTTGAATAGCGCTTATCACCGCAAAAGGAGAGAAGATTTTCAGATGTTTCCTGAAGCGTGCTCATCTATGTATCCCTCCTTCCAATCTGAAACACAAGTTTTCTTAATGCCAATAGCCAAAACGGGACACCCACCATTACGGCGTGACTCTAAGCGATACAGCAGTTTCCCCATCCAAGTAGTGCTTGCGCCATATTTACGCATAATAGGCTTCCAAGTGCGGGAATTCTTATCATAGTCATACACGGTTTTGAACACATCATTCAGGTCTTGCGAACGGGTGACAATAATACCGGCGCTTACAATGTCGCAATCGTAGTATGTCCGCATTGCAAGCAGATCTCTGTCAAAGGTCTGATCCTTACTGTTCCATTCAAGGTCAAATGCAATTCGACCCTTCAAAAAATCAATATTATGACCGTCGATGTAGTTCTCTGTCACACGCTCCTCAAAGGGAACGCTGGAAAAGCGTCCCCTTTGATCGGCTTGTCTTGGATAAAACTTGATATGTAAGTCACCAGAAATCCGGATTTCTCTCCACCCATACGGGTAGAGAACATCATCAAATTTCTTAGGAATCTTAGTCTCGTTTCCGCCTGCTTCACGCAGGTCATCTGTGGTAATGTCGAGTTTTCTTAGGCACTCAACGACCTCACGCCACTCCTCAGGAAAAGCTTGAGTAATGATTTCAATAGCGTGGTTATAGTTGTGGAACTCGAATTTATCTAAAAGATCGGCGTCTATATAATCAGCAATCTGCATTTCGGCACCTCAAGATACTTATACAAAATATAGTATATCATATTTGCTTAGGATTTTCAATGGCTTTTGGGCTTTTTCTCAACAACATTCTTCAAAAAAAGCCGGATTGCGAAAGCCGATAATCCCGTAGCGGCAGCATATTCACTCAGCGAAATTCTCTTGCGCCGGTACAAATCGTAGTATTTCCAAAACACTTTGGGAGGGTCTATGGTTTCCACAAAAGTGGAAATACAGGCTGCTGGATCTCTGGTATAGATCAGGTTGTTATTGACCATCTCCATCGCCCTGCTTCGGATGTTATTCATCCTGCCGACCCACTCCATTTGGTTGTCTGCCTTGAGTTGCTCCGTGACACCTTCCGCCTCGGCCAGCTGCTTTACCAGCCGAAGAAACATCTCCTCCGCCTGTCGGTCGATGTCGGCAAGATAACCATTTAACTTGCCGCTTGTAAGAAGAGTCGCATAGCCTGCCCGGCGATGCTCCTTCAGATAGCGCCGGTGCCGCTGGCCCCACACGCCGATGGGCTGCTGTTCTTCTTCGGGCAGCTTCAGATCGGGGAGAAGATAATCCCCGACCTGCGTATAAGTACCGCCCATTTCCTCAAAAACCGTCTTTGCCATTGTCTGTTCCTACCTTTCATAATTTGTATTTCTGCGCCTTGTGC
>OGRI01001117.1_pt1 | contig 23971 bp, 19 predicted proteins | sample 1553391 | NCBI WGS metagenome assembly OGRI01 (sample SAMEA2580052, study PRJEB22360) | human gut metagenome | reverse complement strand
CCCGCCTGTACGGAGACGACGTTGCGCTGGTAGAGATCAATCCGGAGATGCCGGAGACAAAAAGAACTACATGGAAGGAGTTTGATCTGATCGAACCTTCACGCGCGGCTTATTATAGAAGAGAGATCACATGGAATGTATTTAACGAAAAGGCAAACAGATTTGCCAATCTTCTGATTGAAAGAGGAATCAAAAAAGGAGAAAAAGTGGGGATTCTCCTGATGAACTGTCTGGAATGGTTGCCAATTTATTTCGGAATTCTGAAGACCGGAGCATTGGCTGTACCACTGAACTTCCGTTATTCTGCGGATGAGATCAAATATTGCGTGGAACTTGCGGAGATTGATATTCTGGTGTTCGGACCGGAGTTCATCGGACGAGTAGAAGAGATTGCAGATGAGATCAGCAAAGGACGTCTGTTATATTTTGTAGGAGACGGATGTCCGGGATTTGCCGAGGATTATAATGCACATACGGCGAACTGTTCCAGTCAGTCTCCGAAGATTGATGTCAATGATGACGATGAGGCAGCAATTTATTTCTCATCAGGAACAACAGGATTCCCGAAGGCAATCTTACATAACCATGAATCCCTGATGCATGCAGCAAAAGCAGAGCAGAATCATCACGGACAGACGAAGGATGATGTATTCTTATGTATTCCACCGTTATATCATACCGGGGCCAAGATGCACTGGTTCGGAAGTCTTCTGACGGGAGGAAAAGCGGTATTGTTAAAAGGAACAAGTCCGAAGACAATCTTACAGGCAGTATCGGAAGAACACTGTACTATTGTATGGCTGTTGGTTCCGTGGGCGCAGGATCTTCTGCTTGCACTGGACAATAAGGAACTGGATATTGCAGATTATGATCTGGACCAGTGGAGACTGATGCATATCGGTGCACAGCCGGTACCACCAAGCCTGATCAAACACTGGAAAGAATACTTCCCGCATCACCAATACGACACGAACTATGGTCTGAGCGAATCCATCGGGCCTGGATGTGTACATCTTGGCGTGGATAATATCGATAAAGTCGGTGCGATCGGTAAAGCCGGATATGGATGGGAAGCTAAGATTATCGATGAACAGGGCGAGACGGTAAAACAGGGCGAGACCGGAGAACTTGCGGTCAAAGGACCAGGCGTCATGACCTGTTACTACAGAGATCCGAAGGCAACAGCAGAAGTTCTGCATGACGGATGGCTGTATACCGGAGACATGGCGATGGAAGACGAAGACGGATTTATCTTCCTTGTTGACCGTAAGAAAGATGTCATCATCAGTGGTGGTGAGAATATCTATCCGGTACAGATTGAAGACTTCTTACGTACCAATGAAGCTATTTTGGATGTGGCGGTTATTGGACTTGCAGATCACAGACTGGGAGAAATTTCAGCAGCAATCATTGAACTGAAACCGGGAGTTGAATGTACAGAAGAAGATATTCAGGAATTCTGTAAGAAACTTCCGAGATATAAGAGACCTCGTAAGATCATCTTTGCAGATGTTCCGCGTAATCCTACCGGAAAGATTGAAAAACCAAAGCTTCGTGAAAAATACGGAGCAACACATCTGGTTGCGGCACAGAACCAGGGATAATAAAATATGTAAAAATGTCATCTCTTTTGCAGGAAAAATCTGCAGAGAGATGGCATTTTTTTACGGACGTGTTTATAATAGTGGAGAAATAAATAATAAGAGCAGACTGGAGCTGAATATAGAATGAACACCAATGAGAAAAAAGAGATTACAATCCGGATTGGAAAAGAAGAGGATGCGGAAGAACTGCTTGCAATCTATGCGCCTTATATAGAATATACAGTGATTACATATGAATATGATGTGCCGACGGTGGAAGAATTCCGAGGACGGATCCGGCATGTATTGGAGAGATATCCATATCTTGTGGCGGAGGTGAATGGAGAAATATGTGGATATGCATATGCAAGTGCTTTTCACGAGAGACCGGCAGGAGGATGGAATGTAGAGACGTCTATCTACGTGGATCAGAATAAAAAAGGAAGGGGTATCGGGACAAAATTATACGACATGCTGGAGAAGATATTAAAGCGGCAGAATGTGTTAAATATGAATGCGTGTATTGCATGTACCGAGCATGAAGATGAATACCTGACGAATGCAAGTATCCATTACCATGAACATTTGGGATATCGTATGGTCGGCTGGTTCACAAATTGTGGATATAAATTCCACAGATGGTACAATCTGGCATGGATGGAAAAAGAGATTGGAGAACACGTGGCAGATCAGCCGCCGGTGATCGCGTTCACGGATATAGTAGAAGATATTTCTTTACAGAACGGAGAACTCCGTTTATAATATGCATGTTAAAATAATTGAAAATACAAGGTTCTCCGAAGCCTTCATGCCTAAGATCCATAAAAATTGTGATGATGGGATGTCGGCCAGGAATGACAGGTCTGTCAGTTCCTCAGGGTAGATAGGGAAACGTATCTGCCTCCCGCGTATTTGGAAAGGAGAGCAGCACCTTTGTTTACCAAAGCACATAGGAGAAGCTGTCAAAGCATTCGTAAAAAATGTCACAGGCAGATTCTCTTATATTTCGCCTGCTCTTTTTTCGGAAAGAGCAGGTTTTTAATATATGAAAACAGAATCAGATAAGAAAAAATCCGGAATCAGTGCCATAATCCTCTGTGGAGGGAAAAGTACCCGGATGGGGAAGGATAAAGCAGGACTTCTGATTGGAAAGAAGACATTTTTACAACAGATCGAAGAACATGTAAGTGGTGCGGATGAGGTGCTGCTTTCGGTAAAAGACCGGCGGGATTATCCGGAGATAGAGGCAAGACATATCGAAGATCTGGAACAGGACAAAGGACCGTTGATGGGTCTGTGCTCGGCGCTGAAAGAATGCAGCCATGAACGGGTCTGGGTGATATCCTGTGATATGCCGCTGGTTGACTGGAATGTGGCGCAGGAACTGGAAGACTATCTGATGGATGGGATTGATGCAGTGATCCCGGTAGGCAAGACCGGGAAAAAATATGTGCTCTGCATGGTACAGGAAATCTGTATGGAAGATATTGGAAGAACAGTTAAAGACCGGGGATTATAAAGTGCAGCATGTACTGGAAAATCTGAGGGTATGTTATGTGGCAGTTCAGGGAATTACAGACGGACCGGGGAAATTTTATAATATAAATACACCAGAAGAATATCGGAAAATAATACCAGAGAAAATAAAAGAAAAAGCACAGCAGACCCCGGTTGTATCGTTTGTGGCCTATTCCGGCACCGGTAAGACGACATTTCTGGAAAAACTGATTCCGAAGCTGAAAGCATATGGGCTTAAGATTGCGATCGTAAAGCATGACGGACATCGGTTTGATATCGATCACGAAGGAAAAGACAGTGACCGCTTTACCAAAGCCGGAGCAGACGTGACCGGTCTGATCTCCTCGGAGAAAGCGGTGCTGATGGACAACAGAACAGTTGATCCGGAAGAATTCCTGAAAAAGATAGATGGTGTGGATCTGATTCTGACAGAGGGATTCAAGCACGGACCGTGGCCGAAGATTATGCTGCACCGGAAAGAAAACGGGAAACCGATGCCGTTACGACCGGAAGAATGTCTGGCAGTGATCAGTGATGTGGATGTGGAGGACTGTGAAAAGGTGTTCCCGTTGGACGATGTTGGGAAAACGGCGTTTTTTTTACTTCAGTATATATAGCAGAATATGCAACATATAGAAAATCTATAGTAGAGTATGAAACGGAATGTGCCTGGATGACAGGTACAAGATGATAGATACATTGATAAGAATTGAAACGAGAAACGATAAAGAAACGAGGCGGAAAAAGTATGAAACTGATCAGAACAGAAGATGCAGTGGGACATGTGTTATGTCATGATATGACGCAGATCATTCCGGGAGTGATCAAAGATGCGAGATTCCGGAAGGGACATATTGTCACAGAAGAAGATATTCCGGTGCTTCTTTCCATAGGGAAAGAACATCTGTATGTCTGGGAGAAGACAGAAGGCATGCTTCATGAGGATGAAGGTGCGGAACGTCTGCGCAGGATCACGCAGAATGAAAATATGCATCCGTCAGTTGTAAAAGAAGGCAAAATTGAACTGCTTGCGGATGTCGACGGATTATTCCAGGTGGATGTCGAACGATTATATGATGTGAACAGTGTGGATGAGATCATGATCGCAACCAGACACACGAACACAGCGGTAAAAAAAGGCGACAAGCTCGCAGGAATGCGGGTGATTCCGCTGATCATAGATGAAAAGAGACTGGAAGAAGCAGAAAAAAAGGCGGGTCCGGAACCGTTATTGAAGGTAACACCGTGGAAATTAAAGACGGCAGGTGTGATCACAACCGGAAGTGAAGTCTATAAAGGACTGATCAAAGACCAGTTTACTCCTATAGTGGAAAAGAAGCTGGAGACATTTGGAATCCAGATGACAAAGCATGTATTATGCAGTGATGATACGAAAATGATCACGGACGCAATTGCAGAAATGAAGGAAGCGGGAGTGGATCTTATTATCTGTACGGGCGGGATGAGTGTAGATCCGGATGATAAGACACCGGGTGCAATCAAGGCTTCCGGAGCGGAAATCGTCACATATGGGGCACCGACACTGCCGGGTGCGATGTTGTGTCTGGCTTACTTTGAAGACGATACACCAATCGTGGGACTGCCGGGCTGTGTGATGTATGCAAAAGCAACCGTATTCGATCTGATCCTGCCGAAAATGGCAGCAGGGATTAAGATTGAGCGGAGAGATATTATCCGGATGGGACACGGAGGACTCTGTCTTGGTTGTAAAGAGTGCCATTATCCGGTCTGTCCATTCGGAAAGGAGGCGTAAAGGTGGAACCATCCCGAGTGACACTTGAAGAGGCACAGGAATTATTTCAAATCTGTATGCCGGGAATAAAAAAAGAAGAAAAACCGGCAGCAGACTGTCTGGGACAGATTCTGGCAGAGCCGGTATATGCGGCAGTAACCCAGCCGCCGTTTCCAAGGTCAGCGATGGATGGATTTGCACTGAGAAGCCGGGACGTCTGCGGGGCAGATCTTGAGCATCCGGTTACCTTGGAAGTTGCCGGGTGTGTGTATACGGGACAAAAGACAGAGCTTATACTGGAACCACATCAGGCAGTCCGGATCATGACCGGAGCAATGATACCGGAAGGAGCAGACTGTGTAGTAAAACAGGAAGATACGGATTATGTAAGAATAGCAGATCCGGATCAGGACAGGAAAACAATCAAAATTTATAATAATGTGGGACCGGGAGAAAATTACTGCCCGAAAGGAGAAGATTTTTCTGCCGGGGAATTGCTGGCAGAAGCCGGACTTTTGGTGGATTCTTATCTGCTGGCGGCAGTTACGTCTGCGGGAGTACGGGACATTACTGTATATAGAAGACTTAGGGCTGCAGTGATTACAACCGGTGATGAGCTGCAGAATGCAGATACATCATTAGAACCCGGGAAAATCTATGATGCAAATGGAATCTGGCTGTGTGCGAGATTAAGAGAGATGGGCTGTGAGATACTACAGTATGAAACCGCGGGAGATGACAGGGACAAGATCGCAGACAAGATCAGTGAGGTATTAAAAGAAGCAGATCTGATCCTGACAACCGGAGGGGTATCAGTAGGAGATAAGGATCTCGTTCCGGATGTCATAGAAAGCCTGAACGGCAGGGTACTATTTCACGGGATACGGGTAAAACCCGGAATGCCGACAATGCTTTCGGTAGTAGAGGACATCCCTGTTCTGTCGCTTTCCGGTAATCCATTTGCAGTGGCGGCATTATTTGAATTATTAGTCGGCGGATATCTGGCGGACAGGGCAGAAGAGGTATATATACAGAAGAAAGAGACAAAAGTGCTGAGACAGACATTTGTAAAGACCGGGAAGCCAAAACGGATCGTAAAAGGAAAATGTGATGAGGAAGGCGTGTTCCTTCCGCAGATTCAGAGAAACGGACAGCTTAAGAATGGGATTGGCAGCAATTGTCTGGTGGTATTCCCGGAGGGAGAACGGACCTATCCGGAAGGAGAAAAAGTTCAGGTGATCCGGATATGATAAGGAAGGAGTAATCATGGGAGAATTTACGCATTTCAATGAACAGGGGCATGCAGTGATGGTCGATGTCAGTGAAAAAGCAGACACGATGCGTGAGGCAACGGCAATGGGAAGAATCCGCATGTCGAAGGAATGTTTTGAAAAAGTAAAGACGGGTGGAATGAAAAAGGGAGATGTCCTGGGAACTGCAAGGATTGCAGGAATCATGGGGGCGAAGAGAACATCAGAGCTGATCCCGTTGTGCCATATCCTGAACCTGAGCAAGGTTACAGTGGAATTTGAATATATAGAGGAAACCTGTGAGATTGAAGCACGGTGTACGACGAAGACGGTCGGGAAGACCGGTGTAGAGATGGAAGCACTTACCGGAGTTCAGGTGGCACTGCTTACGATTTATGATATGTGTAAGGCGGTCGACAAAGGCATGTGCATGACCGGTATCCGTTTATTGAAGAAAACAGGTGGAAAAAGCGGCATATGGGAAGCTGACCGGGAGACGGAGCTATGATTGATGCGGCAGGAAGAGTGATTGATTATATGCGGATCTCCATTACGGACCGCTGTAATTTAAGATGTAGATATTGTATGCCGGACGGAATCACGCAGGTGTCTATGGCGGAGATCCTGACGTATGAAGAGATCCGGAAAGTGTGCATACTTGCAGCAGAGCTTGGCATTCAGAAGATCAAGATCACAGGCGGGGAACCGCTGGTGCGGAAAGGATGCGCCGATCTGATTGGAATGATAAAAAATATTTCGGGAATCACACAGGTCACGATGACGACGAATGGCGTTCTGTTACAAGACAATCTGGAAGCGTTAAAGAAGGCCGGACTGGACGGGATCAATATCAGTCTGGATACGCTTGATCGTGAAAAATATCAAGAGATTACCGGAACCGACGCCTGTGAAACGGTACGGCAGGCAGTAGCGGCCGCCGCAGAAAGTGGGATACGGACAAAGGTGAATACGGTGTTGCAGTCTGACGGTGACAAAACGGAATGGAAGGCATTGATCACACTGGCTGAAAGCCTGCCGGTTGATGTAAGATTTATAGAACTCATGCCGATCGGTTATGGAAAGGAGAATACAGGTGTGTCGAATCTGGAACTTCTGGATGAGATACGGAAGGTATATCCAGATATCCGAAAGGACAGTAAGATACACGGCAATGGACCTGCGGTATATTATCAGATTCCAGGATTCACCGGCGGTATCGGATTTATCAGTGCGATGCACGGTAAGTTCTGTAAGAACTGCAACCGCATCCGGCTGACTTCGACCGGAGACCTGAAGCCGTGTCTGTGTTATGGGGATACCTATCCATTGAAAGATTTACTGCGGAATGGAACAGAGGAAGAGATAAAAAAACAGATAAAACGAGCCATTGAACAGAAACCGGCAGCGCATTGCTTTGAAGAGCCGGGAGCGATTACGGAAGCACATCAGATGGCACAGATTGGAGGATAAAAGACAGGATGAATCAGAAGAAAGGCATGATCAGAGGAATCTGTATCAGTCCCAGAAGAGGAACTGCCAAGTATCCGGTAGAAACGGCAAAGATCGTGCCGGACTGGGGCATTGAAGAAGATGCACATGGCGGAAAATGGCACAGACAGATTAGTCTTCTTGCACTGGAGAAGATTGAAGCATTCCGGGAAAAGGGAGCGGATGTAGATTTTGGGGCATTTGGAGAAAATCTGATCGTAGAGGGATTTGATTTAAGAAATGTTCCGGTTGATTCCGAAATACGGATCGGAGATGCAGTCAGGCTGAAAGTCACACAGATTGGAAAGGAATGCCACAGCCACTGTGCGATCTATCAGCGGATGGGAGACTGTATTATGCCAAGAGAAGGCATTTTCGCAGAAGTACTGACAGGTGGAATGATCCGTGTGGGTGACTGTGTGGAAGTCGTAATGCCGCAGGAAGACCGCCCATACAGTGTAGCCGTGATCACGCTGAGTGACAAAGCATTTGCCGGAGAACGAGATGACCTAAGCGGTCCGGCAATAGAAAAGATATTAAAAGACAGTGAAGAAAAAGATCATATCAGATTTGACATAAAAGAGACCATTCTTCTGCCGGATGGTGAAGAAGGATTAAAGAAACAGCTGATCCGTCTGGCGGATCAGAGACAGGTTGACCTGATCCTGACAACAGGCGGGACAGGATTTGCCCCAAGAGACATGACGCCGGAGGCCACGAACGCTGTCTGCGACCGGATGGCAAACGGAATTGCAGATGCAATCCGTAATTATTCGATGACGATCACAGACCGTGCAATGTTCAGCCGGGCAGTGTCGGGACTGCGGAAGAAGACACTCATTATCAATCTCCCGGGGAGCCCGAAAGCAGTGACGGAAGCACTGGAGTATATTCTTCCGAAACTTCCTCATGGACTGGATGTCCTGAGAGGAAATGTACAGGAATGTGGCAGAAAATAATCCTATTACAGATACAGTAACTGGTAAATTTATCAGACAAGAGAAAAGGAGAAACGTATTATGAAGAACCAGATGGCAAAAAGGATCGCATCTGTCCTCCTGGCAGGAGTGATGCTAGTTTCACTGGCAGCATGCGGAGAAAATAAAAAGACAGAAGAAAAGAAGACAGATGACAGCAAAAAGAGCAGCAAGAAAGAGACAGAGATCCAGGTATTCATCGCAGCAAGCCTGAACACGGTTATGACAGAGCTTGCAAAAGAGTACAACGAAGATCATCCGGAAGTGAAGATCACATTTAATGCAGACAGCTCCGGAACACTGCTGACACAGATCGAAGAGGGATATGAGTGTGACCTGTTCTTCTCTGCAGCACAGAAGCAGATGGATCAGCTTGAAGCAGACGGATTGGTAGTAGACGGCACAAGAGCAAATGTCCTGAATAACCAGGTGGTAGTTATCTCCTTAAAAGACAGCGGCACAAAGGTAACAGGTCTTGAGAACTTAAAAGATGCCAAGAGTATCGCACTTGCAGGCGGAAGTGTTCCGGTTGGAAAATATACAAGACAGGCACTGGTAAATCTTGGAACATTAAAGGCTGACGGTGAAGTAGATGCCATTACAACAGATCAAGTATCACAGGAACTTGGTGGAGTGGAGATTAGTGAGGAAGATAACGTAAGTAAAGTACTTACAGCAGTAGCAGAAGGATCCTGTGAAGTTGGAACAACATACTATTCAGATACTTATGGATACGAAGACAAACTGAATATCCTCCAGGTTGTAAGCTATGATCTGACAGGCGATGTTATCTACCCAATCTGTCAGGTACAGAATGACGAAGCAGATAAGACACAGACTGCAGCCGCAAAAGACTTCTACAAATTCGTATTATCTGACAAGACTAAGAAAGTCTTCGATGCATACTATTTCGACACAGACGTAGAAAGATAAGAAGCTTCATAGTATGAAAGAAAATATGCAGGCAGTTGTGGCTGCATGTTTTCTGTTTTTCGAAGTATGTAATAGATGAAACAGGAGGAAGTTACATGGATGCAGTGGTAGAAATACTGAAAGGACTGGATTACAGTCCACTATATGTGTCGTTAAAGACGGGAATTGTTGCAACGATATTCTCATTTTTTCTTGGCCTGTTTGCCGCAAGAAGAGTAATCAAGGCAGGACCGAAAGTGAAAGCAATTGCAGATGGGATCCTGACACTGCCGATGGTACTGCCGCCGACGGCAGCAGGATTCTTCCTGCTTCTTCTGTTCAGCAGAAGACGTCCGTTTGGTATCCTGCTGTACGAACAATTTGGCATCAAAGTTGTACAGACCTGGGCTGGCTGTATCATAGCAGCGACCGTGATCGCATTTCCGCTGATGTACAGAAATGCAAGAGCGGCATTCGAACAGATCGATGTGAATCTGATCCATGCGGCAAGAACACTTGGTATGCCGGAATATAAGATCTTCTGGAAGGTTGCAGTCCCATCCGCAGGACCGGGACTGGTAGCGGGTACGATCCTGACATTTGCAAGAGCGCTTGGAGAATATGGTGCAACATCCATGCTTGCGGGCAATATTCCGGGAAAGACGGGAACCATTTCCCAGAGGATCGCAATGGTTATCCAGGACGGCAATTATCTGACGGCGGGCATCTGGGTTGTGATCATTATGCTGGTTGCATTCGTGCTGATCGTCCTTATGAATCTGGTGATCGGTCAGAATACGAAGAATATCCGGAGATGGTAGGAGGAACGACAGATGGCGATGGAAGTAAAGATACATAAAAAACTTGGAGAGTACGAGCTGGATGTACACTGGAAATCCACGAAGAAAAGAATCGGAATCCTCGGTGCTTCCGGAAGCGGAAAGAGTCTGACTCTGAAAAGCATTGCGGGAATTGAGCACCCGGACCAGGGGCATATCCAGATCGGCGACCATGTCCTGTATGATTCTGATTCCAGGATCTGCTTAAAACCACAGAAGAGAAATGTCGGATATATGTTCCAGAACTATGCATTGTTCCCAACGATGACCGTGGAGCAGAATGTCGGAGCCGGACTTGCCGGTGACAAAAAGAAGAAGCAGGAACAGGTACAGAAGATGATCCGTCATTTCCGTCTGGAGGGACTGGAAAAAAGACTTCCGAGAGAGCTTTCCGGCGGGCAGCAGCAGAGAGTTGCGCTGGCGAGGATCATGGCATACGAACCATCCGTTATTCTTCTCGATGAACCATTTTCGGCACTGGATGTCTTCTTAAAAGACCGTCTGCAGCAGGAGATGATGGAACTCTTAAGCGATTATGACGGAACGGTGATCCTGGTGTCCCACAGCAGGGATGAGATCTACCGGTTCAGCGAGGAACTTCTGGTCATTGATGACGGGAAACAGATCTGTTACGGTGACACAAAGGCAATCTTTGACTGCCCAGAACAGGTGGAAGCAGCAAGGCTTACCGGATGTAAGAACATTGTTCGGGTAAAAAGGTTGGATGAACACAGTATCGAGATCCCGGACTGGGGCACAAGGCTTCATCTGGAACAGGAGATCGATGCAGAGATTACACATATCGGGCTTCGTGCACACGAATTCATCCCGGTGTGGGGCGAAAGAGAAGATAACTGCATTCCGGTTAAAGAAAAAGGAAAGGCAGAATTTCCATTTGAATGGAAATATTTCTTAAAAGGTGAGACAGAAGAAAGTGATGATATCTGCTGGTATGTACAGAAAAATCTATGGGACGAACTTACAGAAAAGGGCATTCCGGATTATCTGAAACTGCCGGAAAAAGAGATTCTTTTGCTGAAATAAAAATCATGATATAATGAGCGTTAGCGGACTGGCGTATGCTGGTTCTCTGACGCCTATTTTTGGAGGAAAATAATGTATACAATCGGGACACATATGTCCATTGCGGGAGGAATTGCGAAGACTGCGGAAAATGTAGTAAAGATGAATGCCAATACGATGCAGATATTCAGCAGAAACCCGCGTGGATCCAGTTATAAAACTTATGCACAAGAAGAAGTAGAGAAATTCCAACAGATCCGTAAAAGCCATGCATTCGGTCCGGTTCTTGCACATGCGCCGTATACGATGAATCTGGCGAGTGCGACGGAAAAGACATATGAATTTGCCTGTACGGTGATCCGGGAAGATATCAGACGTATGGACGAACTGAAGATTGAAAACCTGGTATTCCATCCGGGCAGTCATACCGGGATCGGAGAAGAAGCCGGGATTGCCAATATTATCCGTGGACTTGATCAGGCGATTGCAGGAACGGAGAATATTAAGGTTCTGTTGGAAACAATGAGTGGAAAAGGGACAGAGATCGGATACCGTTTTGAACAGTTAAAGCAGATCCGAGACGGCGTACAGCACCCGGAGCGGATTGGAATCTGCCTGGATACTTGTCACGTGTTCGCGGCGGGATATGATATTGTCCATGATCTGGACGGGGTACTGGATGAATTTGACCGGATATTGGGACTTGAATTATTAAGAACGATTCATCTGAATGATAGTCTGATGCCTTTCGGTTCCAGGAAGGACCGGCATGCAGTGATAGGAGAAGGTGAGATTGGGCTGGAGGCACTTCTGAATGTGCTGCGCCATCCGAAGCTTAAAGATCTGCCATTCTACCTGGAGACGCCGCTTGATGATGCCGGGCACAAAGAAGAGATTGCCAGATTGAAAGAATATCTGGATGAGGAATAAGGAGCGGAGCAGTTGAAAAAGTTAGAATATATAGCAAGAATCCATACCGACTTTCCAACGAAATTTGGAATTCCAAGGCAGTCGGGACTTGTAAGTACAAAAGGAACAATTGTATTCGAGCCAGAATACCGCAAAGAAGAGGCACTAAAAGGACTGGAAGAATATTCGCATCTGTGGCTGATCTGGGAATTTTCAGAGGTGGTCAGGGAGAACTGGAGTCCGACGGTACGTCCGCCGAGACTTGGCGGGAATAAGCGGTGCGGTGTATTCGCAACCAGGTCGCCGTTCCGGCCGAATCCGATCGGATTGTCCTGTGTCAGGCTGCTTGGGATCGAGAAACGTCCGGAAAAAGGTATGGTTGTTGAAGTCGAAGGAGCAGATTTGATGGATGGAACGCCGATACTGGATATCAAGCCATATCTGCCGTATGTGGACTGTGTGCCGGATGCCAGAGGCGGATTCGCCGACCGGGTGAAGGGTTATGCGCTGGAGGTAGAGATACCGGAGAAACTTCTGTTAAAACTTCCAAATGAACAGCAGGGGTGCGTGCGGGAGATCCTCGCAGAAGATCCGAGACCGTCTTATCAGAATGATCCGGACAGAGTATATGGAATGGAGTATGCCGGGTATGAGATTAAGTTCCGGGTAAAAGACTACAGGCTGACGGTCTGTGAAATTGAGCGGGCCGCCGCGGACAGAACAATAAAATGATAATGATCAGGAGGATACAAAGGTGAAGTATTATCTTGCGCCATTAGAAGGAATTACAACTTATATATACAGGAGAGCATATCATACACATTACCGTCCGATGGAGAAATATTTCACTCCTTTTCTGGTTCCGCATACCAAAAAGGATTTTAATACGAGAGAGAAGAATGATATTCTGCCGGCACACAATCCGGGGATGAACCTGGTTCCGCAGATCCTGACAAATGACGCAAAGGGATTTCTGGATACGGTAGAAAAGGTAAAAGGGTATGGATATGATGAGGTGAACCTGAATCTTGGCTGTCCGTCCAAGACGGTAGTATCGAAAGGACGCGGCTCGGGATTTCTGATCCACACAGAAGAACTGAACCGGTTTCTGGATGAGATTTATGCAAAAGCAGATGTGAAGATATCCATAAAGACAAGAATCGGAAAATTTGATGCAGATGAGTGGGGAGAACTTTTGAGGATTTATAACCAGTATCCGTTGGAAGAGCTGATCGTACATCCGAGAGTACAGCAGCAGTTTTATAAAGGATATCCGGATCTGGATGCATTTGCGGATGCAGTGAAGGAATGTAAGCACACGTTGTGTTATAACGGTGATATTTTTACAACAGAGGATATGGAAAAATTAAAGAAGCGTTTTCCAGAGGCCTCCTGTATCATGCTGGGGCGCGGAATTTTGAGAAATCCGGAACTGATTGAAATCATGGAATCCGGAGAAAAAAAGATCGATGCGAAGAAATTAAGAGCGTTCCATGATCAGATCTATCAGGATTACCAGGAGGTAAGCTGTGGGGATAAGAATGTGCTGTTCAAGATGAAAGAACTCTGGTGTTATCTTGGGACATTGTTCCCGGATAAGGAAAAACAGCTGAAAAAGATCCGGAAAGCAGAGAAACTGGATCGCTATGAAGCAGTTGTAGAAGAACTTTTAAGTCACAATTATATTGACTTAAAGTAAATAGATGCTGAAATAAAAGAGATCGCAGACAAAATCAGGAATAAAGTTCTGCAGTCTCTTTACTTTAAAAAGAATATGCAATATAATAGATAAAAATTCTATATACAGGAATTTTGCAAAAGGGAGGGACATGAATTGGATCGTTTGAATGAATTGATCGCAGAGAATCTGAAAGATATCCGAAAAGGAAAAGGACTGAGTCTGGAACAGGTGTCATCCCTTACCACAATCAGCAAAAGTATGTTAAGTCAGCTGGAAAGAGGAGAAGTGAATCCTACGATATCGACGGTGTATAAGCTGGCACTGGGATTGAAAGTACCGGTAACGGCATTTACCGCAGATAAACCGCAGCCGTTTTTCGGAACTGGCAAGAAAGAAGTAGATCCTTTGGCGGGTGATGATGGAAGATATCGTCTTTATCCGATTTTCAGCTTCCGGGAAGGACAGGATTTTGAGATATTTGACCTGGAATTTGACGAGGGAGGCATGATGCAGGCGAACCGCCAGATGAATGGTACGAGAGAATTCATTACCGTGTATTCCGGAGAATTGACACTGATCTTTAAAGATCATGAATATGTGCTGAAAGCCGGAGATGCGGCTTCGTATAATGCTTTTGATGATTATGTGTATAAAAATACAGGAAAGGGAATGGTGACTGCCAATATTGTAGTACACTATTCGAATTAGAAAGGAGTAACAGCATGGAAGACCAGAAACAGCGAGTATATGATGCGTTAAACAAGATGGGAATTAAGTACGAGGTGGTAGAACACGAGCCCGTGCATACAATGGAGGATATGGACCGGCTGGGACTCCCGGAAAAAGGAACATTGTGTAAGAACTTATTCTTAAGAGATTCAAAGGGAAAGAGACATTTCCTGATCACAGCTGATGAGAAGACAAAGGTAGATCTGAAGGCACTGGGAAGACAGCTTGGGGCAGGAACATTAAGCTTTGCTTCCGAAGAACGTCTGGAAAAATATCTTGGTGTAAAACAGGGAAGCGTTACACCTTTTGCCCTGATGAACGATACGGAACATGCGGTGGAATTCTTTATCGATAAAAACTTAAGCAGATGTAAAAGTATGGGAATTCATCCACTGGAAAATACAGCAACAGTATTCATATCCTTTAAGAATCTGGATAAATTCTTATGGAATCTGGATGTTGATGTAGTTAAGATTAAATTGTAAAAAGTTTATAGTTTTTTTATTGCATGTTTCCTCACGCAGAAGTAGAATAGAACAGTATATGATACGAAGCAACAGATGAAAGTGAGGATAATTATGGAAGAATGGCAGAACGGACACGACCAGCCAGGATACCATTATCACCAGGAGCAGGATAAAAAGCGAAAGCCAATTGAGACACCGGGAAAGCGTTTCTGGAAGATGTGGGGTCCACTCCTGATCAAATGGGGAATTGGAATCGGTGTAGGCATGGTAGTCATGGCGGCCATGATGGTGGCATATATGAAGACGCATTATCAGACGCAGGCGGCATTAGAAGCATTGATGTCTGATCAGAATAAGCTGATGGGCTTTTATGAGAAGATGTTGAATAAATATATTGATTATACAACATGGGTGGAAGGTCTGTCAGCGCTTGTTACGATTCCTGTGATGGCAATTTTGTATCACGGTGACAGAAAGAAAGAGAAAAAAGCAGGTATCATACCGGATAAAAAAGCACCTTTGTGGAAATATCCGGCGGCGCTTATTATGGCACTTGCCATGAGCCTGGGACTGAATAACCTGATCATCATCGGGAATCTGTCTGCGGTAGATGCAAGCTACAAGACAACGATGAATGCCATGTATTCGGCGCCGCTTGCTATACAGATCTTATGTCTGGCAGTACTGGTTCCGATTTGTGAAGAATATGTATTCAGAGGACTGTTCTTCAGAAGAATGGAAAAGGAAAGTTCGTTTGTATATGCGATGGTTTATTCATCAGTTGTATTTGGTGTATTACATGTGAATCTGGTACAGATGCTTTATGGATTTTTACTGGGACTGATGTTGGCATATGTATATGAAAAATACGGTTCGCTGAAGGCACCGGCAGCAGCACATATGGCGATGAACCTGTTGTCTGTACTGGCTACCAGATACGGACTCTATAACTGGATGTTGAAAGATAACATGCGGATCGGTGTGATCACGGTTGTATGTGCAATGATCGCATCAACAATGTTTGTTCTGATCCAGCGGATTGAAGAAAAACCGGAGCTAAAGACTGAAAATGAAAATCTGACAATGTAAATTGTCAGATTTTTTGTACAAAAACATAAAGAAGACTAATAATCTGATAATTTAGGGTAATTTTCCTCTTTACAATAGTAAAACCTTGTGATATAGTAGGAAAAAACAAAAGAAAGGAACAGGTGTATGAAAGAAGGAAATGTAGTCCAGCATCATGGACTGTATCGTTCCGAATTCGAACATGATAACTGTGGAATCGGTGCGATCGTTAATATCAAAGGACAGAAAAGTCACGATACAGTGGCAAACGCATTGAAAATCGTTGAAAATCTTGAACATAGAGCTGGCAAGGATGCCGAAGGTAAGACAGGTGATGGAGTTGGAATCTTATTACAAGTTTCTCACAGATTCTTCTCTAAAGTCTGTAAACCTCTCGGCATCTTTTTAGGTTCTGAAAGAGATTACGGAGTGGGAATGTTCTTCTTCCCGCAGGACGAATTAAAAAGGAATCAGGCAAAGAAGATTTTTGAAGTCATCGTCAAAAACGAAGGAATGAATTTCCTTGGATGGAGAGAAGTTCCGGTAAAGGCAGATGTACTTGGAAGCAGAGCAGTTGAATGTATGCCGTGCATTATGCAGGGATTTATTGAAAGGCCAAAGAAAGTAGAACAGGGTATTGATTTTGACCGTAAGCTTTACATTGTAAGACGTGTATTTGAGCAGAGTGCAGATGATACATATGTGGCATCCCTTTCCAGCCGTACTATCGCTTATAAAGGAATGTTCCTGGTAGATCAGCTTCGTCTGTTCTTCCCGGATTTGCAGGATCCTGATTATGACTCTGCGATCGCACTGGTTCATTCCAGATTCAGTACGAACACGAATCCAAGCTGGGAGAGAGCACATCCGAACCGTTTCATCGTACATAACGGTGAGATCAATACCATCCGTGGCAACACGGACAAGATGCGTGCCAGAGAAGAGAATATGGAATCTGAGTGTATGAAAGGAAAACTTCACGAAGTACTTCCGGCGGTCAATACCAGCGGTTCCGATTCAGCAATGCTTGACAATGCAATTGAGTTCATGGTTATGAGTGGCATGGATCTTCCACTTGCAGTAATGATCGCAATTCCGGAACCATGGGCGAACAACAGAAACCTTTCCCAGAAAAAGAAAGATTTCTATCAGTATTATGCAACCATGATGGAACCATGGGACGGACCTGCGTCCATTCTGTTCAGTGACGGTGACTGCATGGGAGCCGTACTTGACAGAAACGGGCTGCGCCCATCCAGATATTATATTACGGATGACGATACACTGATCCTTTCCTCAGAGGTTGGTGTTTTAGATATTCCACCGGAGAAAATTGTAGTAAAAGAAAGATTGCATCCTGGCAAGATGCTTCTGGTTGATATCAAAAAAGGAAAAGTCATTGATGACGAAGAACTGAAAGAGACTTACGCAAGCAGACAGCCATATGGTGAATGGCTGGACAACAATCTGATCGAGTTAAAAGATCTGAAGATCCCGAATCAGAAAGTTCCTTCTTATACGGCAGAAGAATGCAGAAGACTTCAGAAAGCATTTGGATATTCTTATGAAGAAGTAAAGACATCCATCCTGAATATGGCGAAGAATGGTGCGGAAGGAACGGCTGCTATGGGTATCGATGCACCGCTTGCGGTATTATCAGATATGCATCAGAATCTGTTCGGATATTTCAAACAGCGTTTTGCACAGGTAACCAACCCTCCGATCGATGCCATCCGTGAGAAGGTCGTTACATCCACAACGGTTTATATTGGCGAAGATGGTAACCTTTTGGAAGAAAAAGCAGAGAACTGTAAGATGTTGAAGGTCAACAACCCGATTCTTACAGAGACAGACCTTCTGAAGATTAAAAATATGAAAGAAGACGGATTCAAGGTTGCAGAGATCCCGACAATCTATTATAAGAATTCAAGCCTTGAAAAAGCAATTGATTATCTGTTCATCGAAGTTGACAGAGCTATCCGCGAAGGAGCTAACATCCTGATCCTTTCAGATAGAGGAGTGGATGAATATCATGTGGCAATGCCGTCACTTCTGGTACTTTCCGGATTGCAGCAGCATCTGGTACGTACGAAGAAACGTACGTCTGTGGGGATTGTTCTGGAGACGGGAGAACCAAGAGAAGTACATCATTTTGCGACACTGATCGGTTATGGTGCATGTGCGATCAACCCGTATCTTGCACATGAATCCATCAAACAGCTTATTGATACCGATATGCTTCAGAAAGACTATTATGCGGCAGTTGATGATTATAACAATGCAGTGCTGGGAGGAATTATAAAGATTGCATCCAAGATGGGTATTTCTACAATCCAGTCTTATCAGGGAGCTAAGATTTTTGAGGCAATCGGACTGAAACAGGAATTCATTGACAAGTATTTTACGGACACGGTCAGTCGTATCGGCGGCATCGGAATTGAAGAAATTGCGGCGGATTATATCGCACGCCATTCTCAGGCATTTGACCCGCTTGGACTGGAAGTTGATATGACACTGAACAGCGTCGGACAGCATAAGTTAAAGAGTGGTGGAGAGAGACATCTCTATAATCCACAGACGATCCATATGCTTCAGGAATCTACAAGACGTGGTGATTATGATATGTTCAAACAGTATACGGATATGGTTAATGCAGAGGGAGAACATATTAATATACGTGGACAGCTGGAATTCAATTATCTGAAGAAAGGCATTCCGATTGAAGAAGTAGAAAGTGTAGATGAGATCGTAAAACGATTCAAGACAGGGGCCATGTCTTACGGTTCTATTTCTAAAGAAGCACATGAGACACTGGCAATCGCGATGAACCAGTTACATGGTAAATCCAACAGTGGTGAAGGTGGAGAAGAAATTGAACGACTGGATACCAACCGCTGTTCCGCAATCAAGCAGGTCGCTTCCGGACGATTCGGCGTAACTTCCAGATATCTGGTAAGTGCACAGGAAATCCAGATCAAGATGGCACAGGGAGCGAAACCAGGAGAAGGCGGACATCTGCCGGGAGGAAAGGTATATCCATGGATTGCCAAGACCCGTCATTCTACACCGGGAGTCAGTCTGATCTCGCCACCGCCACATCATGATATCTATTCCATCGAGGACCTTGCACAGCTCATTTATGACTGCAAGAATGCGAATAAAGATGCAAGGATTACGGTGAAACTGGTATCAGAAGCCGGCGTTGGTACTGTAGCAGCCGGTGTTGCCAAAGCAGGAGCCGGACTGATACTGATCTCCGGATATGACGGAGGAACCGGTGCGGCACCAAGAAGTTCGATCCACAATGCCGGACTTCCGTGGGAGCTTGGACTTGCCGAGACACATCAGACGCTGATCCAGAATGGTTTGAGAGAAAGAGTCCGCATCGAGACAGACGGTAAGCTGATGAGCGGCCGTGACGTGGCGATCGCAGCTATCCTTGGAGCAGAAGAATTCGGATTTGCTACCGCACCGCTGGTAACAATGGGATGTGTAATGATGCGTGTATGTAATCTGGATACCTGCCCGGTCGGAGTTGCAACACAGAATCCGGAACTTAGAAAGCGTTTCCGCGGAAAACCGGAATATGTTGTGAATTTCATGCGCTTTATCGCACAGGAACTTCGTGAATATATGGCAAAATTCGGTGTCCGTACACTGGATGAACTGGTAGGAAGAACAGATCTTCTGAAGGTGAAGGATGTGCCAACATCAGAACGTGCATCCACACTGAATCTGGAGCAGATTCTGGATAATCCTTATGAAGGCACAAAGACACCGATGACCTTCAATCCGAAGAAAGTTTTTGACTTTGAACTTGAAAAGACACTGGATGAAAAAGTTCTGGTAAAAGAACTTCTTCCTGCTGTAGAAAAGAAACAGAAGAGAAGCATTGAAATAGATGTAACAAATACAAACCGTACATTCGGAACGATCTTTGGTTCAGAGATTACAAGAAGATATCCGGAAGGTCTGGATGAAGACAGTTATGTAGTACATTGTAAAGGTGCCGGCGGACAGTCATTTGGTGCATTCATTCCAAAGGGACTGACACTGGAACTCACAGGTGACAGTAATGACTACTTCGGTAAAGGATTGTCAGGTGGTAAACTTGTCGTATATCCGCCGAAAGGAATCCGTTATAAAGCCGAAGAGAATATCATCATCGGTAACGTTGCACTCTACGGTGCGACAAGTGGTAAGGTATTCATTAACGGTGTGGCAGGAGAACGATTTGCAGTGCGTAACTCCGGCGCAACAGCTGTTGTGGAAGGTGTCGGAGATCACGGATGTGAATATATGACAGGCGGGCGTGTAGCTGTTCTTGGTGGAACAGGTAAAAACTTCGCAGCCGGCATGAGCGGCGGTGTCGCTTATGTACTGGATATGGAAAATGATCTCTATACAAGAGTCAATAAAGAGATGGTCCATATCGAACATGTGACAACCAAGATGGATGTCGGAGAATTAAAGAGCATGATCGAAGAACATGTTGCCAATACCAATTCCGAACTTGGTAAGAAGATCCTGGATAACTTTACAGAATACCTTCCAAAATTCAAGAAGATCATTCCAATCGATTATGAGCGGATGCTGACAACGATTCTTCAGATGGAAGAACAGGGCATGAGCAGTGAACAGGCAAAGACAGAAGCATTTTATGCGATCAAAGAAGGAAGATAGGGGGTAAGAACAGTGGGAAAAGCAACAGGATTTATGGATTATGACAGACAGGATAAGCCGGCTGAAGATCCAAAAGAACGAATTAAGCATTTTAAAGAGTTTCATACACCTCTGTCAAAAGAAGAACAGGAACTGCAGGGAGCCAGATGTATGGCGTGCGGCGTACCGTTCTGCCAGTCCGGTCAGATGCTGATGGGAATGGCAAGTGGCTGCCCGCTTCATAACCTGGTACCGGAGTGGAATGATCTGATCTTTCACGAGAACTGGGAAGAGGCATATTACAGACTGAAAAAGACGAATAACTTTCCGGAATTTACATCCAGAGTCTGCCCGGCACTTTGTGAGGCGGCATGTACATGTGGACTGAACGGAGAGGCAGTTTCAAGTAAGGCGAATGAATACAGCATTATTGAAAATGCATATAAAAAAGGTTACGCAACGGCAAAACCGGTGAAAGTAAGAACCGGAAAGAAGGTAGCGATTGTAGGATCGGGGCCATCCGGACTTGCGGCGGCCGATATGCTGAACAGAAGAGGTCACAGTGTGACGGTCTTTGAAAGAGAGGATAAGATCGGTGGACTTCTCCGTTACGGCATCCCGAATATGAAACTGGAAAAGCAGTTCATTGACCGGAAGATTGCGATTATGGAAGAAGAAGGAATCCGGTTCGTGATCGGATGTAATATCGGAAAAGATAAGAAAGCGGCTACATTATTAAAAGAATTTGATCGTGTGGTTCTTTGCTGCGGTGCATCCAACCCAAGAGATATAAAAGTTCCGGGAAGAGAAGCCGAAGGAATCTATTTTGCAGTGGATTTCCTGAAATCAACCACAAAAGCACTCTGGAAAAATGCAAAACAGAATGCAGACGGAACCTATGATCTAAACCTGAAAGACGGTACATACATTTCCGCAAAAGGGAAAAATGTTATGGTCATCGGTGGCGGAGACACCGGAAATGACTGCGTGGGAACATCCATGAGACACGGAGCCAAGAGTGTGCTGCAGCTTGAGATGATGCCGAAAGCTCCGGATGAACGTACCGAGATGAACCCTTGGCCGGAATGGCCGAGAGTCTGCAAGACGGACTACGGACAGCAGGAAGCTGCCGCTGTCTTCGGACATGACCCGAGAGTCTACCAGACAACGGTAAAAGAATTCAAAAAAGACAAAAATGGAAAAGTCTGCAAGGCAGTTCTGGTAAAATTAGAGCCTAAGAAAAATGAAAAGACAGGACGTATGATGATGACGGAAGTAGCCGGAAGTGAATATACAGTAGATGTAGATCTTGTATTAATCGCAGCCGGATTCCTTGGAAGCCAGGACTATGTCACGAAAGCATTTGGTGTGGAAGTAAATGAACGTACGAATGTGAAAACCGCGCCGGGAAAATATGACACGAATGTGAAAAATGTATTCACGGCAGGAGATATGCACAGAGGACAATCGCTGGTTGTATGGGCAATCCGTGAGGGCCGTGAAGCGGCAAGAGAAGTGGATATCAGTCTGATGGGATATACGAATATGTATGTGCAGTAAACGATTATGTGTCTGAACAGAACTGGAAAATAAGATAAAGATGAAAAATTCTTGAATAATCTGCGAGTACAATTTATAATAAGAAGAAACAGGCCGGAATCATATGTTCCGGCCTGCTAAATGTTACAAAAATATTAAAAAATGTTGCAATTTGTATTTGTGTGCGCTATAATAGGGAACAGATGTGAGAGATTGTTCTCATGACGAGGGGAAAATAATTAAAACAAATAAGAAAGAAGAGTGAGTATGAATAAACACGGAATCAGATTGATCACAGCAGTGGTGACAAGTTCAATGATTGTAACACCGGTTCTGGCAGCACCGTCTGTCGATGATTTGAAGAAGGAAAAAGCATCAAAACAGAATGAAGTCAGTTCGTTACAGTCACAGCTTACAACATTGATGGGAAAGGTTAATACACTGGAAAGTGAATTGATCCAGACAGGTGAGGATATTACAAAAGCACAGAGTGATCTGGTAGTTGCGCAGAAGAAAGAAAAAGAACAGTATGCAGCAATGAAGAAGCGTATTAAATATATGTACGAAGCCGGTAATGATTCAGCGTTTGAAACATTGGTCACATCGGATGATTTTACAGATCTCTTGAGCAAAGCAGAGTATGTTCAGAATGTACATAGTTATGACAGAAAACAGTTACAGGAATATGTAGAGACAAAGCAGCAGATTTCAGATTTGAAGGACAGTCTTGAAAAAGATCAGAAAGAACTGGAAAGCAAGCAGGCTGAATATGAGAAGCAGGGTGATAACCTGAATAACCTCATTACTTCCAAATCAGCAGAAGTTGCAAATCTTGATTCAGAGATTCAGGCAGCAGCAGAAGCGGCAGCAAAGGAAGCAGCGGAGAGAGCGGCAAAAGAAGCAGCAGAAAAGGCTGCAAAAGAGGCTGCAAAGAAGCAGCAAGCATCTGCAGCTAATAACAGTACTTCATCTAACAGAAATAATTCTACAACAAGCAACAATACAACGAGCAACAAAAATAACACAAGTAATACAACGAGACCATCGAGACCATCAGGTAATAATACAAGCAGCAATACAACAAGCGGATCGAATGCAAATGGTGGCACGATCGTAAGCAGAGCATACAGCCAGCTTGGAAAACCTTATGTATGGGGTGCATGTGGACCGAGCAGTTTTGACTGTTCAGGATTCGTAAGCTACTGTCTGACAGGAAGCTATACACGTCTTGGTACAACTCTTACATTTATGGGATGGACAAGGGTAAGCAACCCACAGCCTGGTGATGTTGTAACAACGGCAACTCACTGCGGTATTTATATCGGAAATGGTCAGATGATCCATGCTCCACATACAGGAGATGTTGTAAAAGTCGGACCAGTACAGTCTGGTATGATCTATGTGCGTAGATAATGAAAAGTAAATAAAATAAAAACCGGAATCAGGTAACTGGTTTCGGTTTTTTATTTTTTATGCTAAAGTTTGCAGAAAAATAAAAGGAAAATCCTTGCAAACAGACAACCTTTATGGTAATATTAAAAAGTCGCAAAAAAATCACGCATAGGCTTGTCCC
>OGRI01001113.1_pt1 | contig 24075 bp, 21 predicted proteins | sample 1553391 | NCBI WGS metagenome assembly OGRI01 (sample SAMEA2580052, study PRJEB22360) | human gut metagenome | reverse complement strand
AAACTGGCAAAGCTATATCCAACAACACTTTAAAAACTAGATGGATGTACTACTATTCTGGCCATAGCAAATATTGCAGACTACATTGAAACCCTCCCCCTGGGACAGATCATACTGATAGGTACATTCCTGATGGTGTTTATCCATCTCTGCCTCTACATCCGCCACAGAAAAAAAGCCTCAGACCATCTTCTGCTCCTGGCTCATTTGCTCGTTTTGCTTTGCGTTGCAGCTGAATGCGTCTCTGTATATTTTGTCACATCCCTGTCCGGTCTTTTTATCGGCATTGGAATGCTCATTCTGCTGTTTGTCAACATTGTCCGAACTCTTCGAAGCATTCAGCATATAGAGAATGCGCGCCAGCAGCTGGAGCTGGAACACAAACAGAAGCAGACAGAGAACCTTTCCCTGCAAATGATGCAGACTTTGTCCACCACCATCGAGGCTAAAGACGAATACACCCGCGGACATTCCTACCGGGTGGCAGAATATGCCGCACTTATTGCCGCCGAGCTTGGATGGTCTTCAGAGGAAATCCAGCAGTTAAAGCATGCCGCTTACCTTCATGATATCGGAAAAATCGGTATTCCGGATCTGATCTTAAACAAGCCCTCCAGGCTTACAGAAGACGAGTATAATCTGATAAAAAAACACACCATCATCGGTGCAGAAATACTGAAGGACATTACCTTTGTCCCTCATATTGTTGAAGTGGCCAGAAATCATCACGAACGGTATGATGGAAATGGATATCCAGACGGACTTTCCGGTGTCGATATTCCCATTCATGCACGCATCACCGCAATGGCAGACAGCTATGATGCCATGAATTCCCGCAGAATTTACCGAAATGCACTTCCTCCGGAAATGATCCGGGAGGAAATCAGTAAGAACCGCGGGAAACAGTTTGACCCGGAAATTACAGATGTATTTTTAAAGCTATTAGATGAAAAGCGTGTTGCTCTCCACAATATCCGCACACAGGAAATAACAGCTCCACCAGAAGCTGACCACACCATTAACAAATTCATTTCAGAAGTGGTCAGCACCATAAAGAGCCAGGAGGATTCAAAGAATTATGATTTCCTGACCGGTCTTCCTATGAGAAGCCTTGGAGAGCGGCTTATTGCAGAATTCATGCAGGAACATAACGGCTGTCTTATTTTCCTTGATATGGATAATCTGAAAAAAATCAATGACGTTTATGGACACATGGCCGGTGACCGCGCCTTAAGGAATCTGGGAACCCTGCTTTCACGCTATACAGCCAACGGTATTGCCTGTCGTCTTGGTGGAGATGAATTTCTTCTGTTTCTGCCAGACATAAGTGCTGAAAATGTGTCGAAATTAACAGCACGGCTTTTCCACCACTTCCATTCCATCGCGGAAGCTGATCCTGAAATCAAAGATGCTGCTCTGTCTGCCGGTTTGTATATGTGCACTACCAGCGATACCTTTGCAGACTGTTATTCCAAAGCAGATAAGGCATTATACAATGTAAAGCAAAATGGTAAAAATCACTTTTCCTTTTATCATCAGATCAGTCATTCCTCTTCCGATTCACCAGGTACTGCCAGGGATCTTCAGCAGGTGGCAGACGCGCTTCGCAAAAGTGGCAGCTATGCAGGTGCTCTTGAACTGAATTACCGGGATTTTTCCAGACAGTATGAATATATGCAACAGCTCATTATCCGAAGCGGAAGCCGCTGCTACCTGGTAATGCTCACACTGGAAGCCACTTCGGACACTCCCGCTCATATTGAAGAAATTGAGCAGACACTTTCCCATATGGAACAGGCTATCCAAAACACCATCCGGCGTGTGGATATCTGTACCAGATACAGTTCCATGCAGTATCTGATCATCCTGTTTCAGCCGGTTGAATCTCAGATTCCCAATATTATGGAACGTATTTTTATGCAATACTATAGAAAGGCAAAAAGCACTAACTTTCTGCCCACATATAAATATCTGTCTATGGCAGAAAATAATATGGATACAAATCAAAAATAAAAGCTTCTGACAGATACAGGATTTTTCAGTCCTGTGTCTGATTCAGAAGCTTTTATTTTTGGGGGATGACCATATCACTTTGAATATTTCTCTACTTTTTCCTCATACTCTTCCTGACTTGTTATCTCATGCTTCACAATATGCCCATGGTTCTTTTTCTTTGCAGTCAGATTCCTGCCAGGTCTTGGTGCATACTGATCCTCCGGAATCTCCAACGCATTTGCCACTGCATGAATAACCCCATTGCTGCTGTAGGTTGCTCCACTTACTGCATCTACATTCAGACTCTGCTCAGCCTTCATCTGTTCGATTACAGCTGGTGCTGCCCTGAAAAAGTATTCCTCTGTATCACAATAGGAAAGAATGGAAATATCCGTTACCTTCTGTTTTTCAACTGTAACCTGAACCTCCACATCCCCTCGAAATGCATCGGCCGAGCCGGTATAAATGCCATCTGTCAGATTCTGAAAACGTCCAGCCTCTATAAAGGATTGCTTATCTTCAGATTCTTCCTGTTCAGGTTTCTTCCCTTCACCTTCGTCATTTCCCAGTGCTTTATTCACAGCTTCAATCAAGCCGTTACTGCTGTAAGTCGCTCCGGAAACTGCATCTACATCTGTATTCTGCCTACTGATCATCTCCTGGAAAATCCTGTTTTTCGCTCTCTCCATATAAGACTTATCATCTGCATAATCATCCAGTACAAGCTCCGTTATCTTCCCATCGGCAACCTTTACCGTAACCGTCACCTTGCCTCTGTAGCCCTCACCGGTTCCTGTGTAAATACCATTCTGAAAGTTACCTCCAGCATCATTTTCTGCCGTTTTTTTCACTGAATCTGCCGTTTTCTCTTTAGCCAGATTTCCTGCTATAAGGAGCTGTGACACCATGATGGTAGCACAGGTAACGCCCACTCCGATCAGCACTCCATATCTGCTTCTAAAGTGCGCATTCCCTTTCGGACACCAGCTTACACACTTCTGACAGCTGATACATTCTCCTCCGGCAATCCGGTCTTTCTTCGTAAGATCCATCCCCATGGGGCATTTCGAGGTACATAAATGACATTTTCCGCACCCGTCCCGCGGCTTATCAATTTTCAGGAAAGACGCCTGTGAAATCAGTGAATAAATTGCTCCCATAGGGCAAAAATATCTGCAAAAAAATCTCTGCACAAACAGTGAGCCGATAAAGATCACAAGAAGCAGAATTCCTCCAACAGAAAGCAAAGGCTTCAGTCCCGGCCAGTGACCAAATGAAACATACTGCCCAAACACCTGCCACAGGCCGGCTGTTTTCACAGCTGTTACGCCACTCCATACGAATATTATAAAGTAAAAAAGCACTGCATACTTGGCAAATCTGAATATCCGATCAGCCTTTTTCAGATTTCTTTTTCCCGGAAATAATGCCCGCAATCTATGTGAGCCAAACCATAACAAATCCTGCACTGCCCCAAAGCTGCAGAAAAATCCGCAGAAAAACCTTCCCACAAGTACTGTTGCCGGCACAGTTGCCACCAGCATCCATACAGAATACTCCACACTTTCCCAGGAAATATTTCCCTTGTATATGCAGGAAACAATATTTCCCACAGCTGCAAATTCCCCTTCAAATAAGCCCGGAATTAAAGCGAAGGACAATATCTGGATAATCACTTTGATCCAGTTGATTTTCTTATTTTTCAGAAAGTTTTTTCTGTTCATTCTTTATACTCCTTAGAGCGGGTCTGAAAAAGACTCTAATACAAGTCTTCGATTGTAAGCAACACCGCGTTTTCTCGCACCGCCCTTTCCTTTACTGACTCTGTGAAACCAGATTTGCTAAAAAACATAAGATACTTTTCCTCTGCATTTTTAAACATTTCTGCAGCCATAACCAGGTCATCATACTCTTCCATAGGCATTGGTTTATTTCGAAACTTACATTCACAGAGCAACACTTTCTTTCCCGTTTTATCAAACGCAAGTATATCAACATCATCCTGCGCTTTTATCAATGGATTATTCCCCCACCATTTTCCCATTTTATATGGAATAAACGGAAGTTTCTTCGCACGCGCAGCCCGAATCAGATATTGTTCACATATTTTTTCAAAAACAGGTCCCATATAATCATTCACATTTTCCAGAATCTCTTCGCAGGAAAGCTCCAGACCCAGCATGGAATAATAATTCTGATTTGTAAAAAGGAATCGATACCAGAACTTATAATAATTATCTGTTATTTCATAAATCCCTTTTTTACTTGTTTCTGGCTCAGTACAGGGAACACACTTCTCAATCAGTCGCAAGGTCTGCAATGTAAGCATGTATTTGCTGCACTTGCTTTTCTCTTCATGGATTCGGTCTGCAATCTCACAAACCTTATTACATCCATTAGAAATCGCCTCTAAAATGGAATTGTATACTGAAGGCTCTCTTAATTCAATCCTCAAAAGTGTCTGGGGTTCATCATTCAAAAAGGCCCCTTCCATAAGCAGATTATTTTTTATATTTTCCTCCAGTGAAATCTCAGAGGAAAACGCCTCCAGATATCTTGGAACACCGCCCAGAATTCCATAAGCAATCGCTTTCTCTGTTTTACTATAATTTGGGAAAAATTCCGCACTTTCCAAATAATCGAAAGGCTTTACTTCCATATTTCCAGTAATTCTGCCATATAACGGACTTTTATATCCCATAACGTCATTTAGCATAAAACTAACACTGGATCCACATAATATAAGAAAAATGTTTTTTCCTTTCCAGACATGGTCGATCGTATGCTGCAAAATACTCTTAATTGAAGGATTCGGTTCTGCCAGAAAAGGAAACTCATCAATAATCAATACTAATTTTTTGTCTGAAATTTTTCCTGTAATATATTCAAATGCAGCTTCCCAATTTTGAAAAGAAGATATAAAAGAGCCTTCGAAAAATGTTTGCACCATCTTGGAAAAGTCCAGAAGATTCAAAGAATCATTCTTCTCCTGTGCAGAAAAAAACAGGGCTTTATGCCTGCCTGCAAATTCTCTTAATATAGTTGTTTTACCAATTCTACGTCTTCCATACATTGTCAGAAATTCAAATTTGGAACTATTATAAAATCGCTCTAATTGATTTAGCTCGTCTAATCTCCCTATCATAAGCAGCCTCCTCGTTGTTAAATCATAAGCAACTCAAACAAAATATACTACTCACGAGTAGCATACTCATAAGTAGTATATTTTATTCTGTGATATTTTTCAATCAATTTTTCATATTATTTTCAGAAAATATGTTCCCCGGTTTCCATGTCTTCTACATCCAGGTAAATTGCCCTAACTCATCACTGAAGTAACGAGAATGCGACGCACAGGTTTTCAATATAATACTTTTTCTCATCTGATGATCTAAGCCCCATGTCAATAAAATCATCAATTGTCATAAAAGAGTATCTGGCATTATGATCATAACGAATCGCATCCGTGAGCAGAATATCTGGTTCCATAGGACACATAGGGCATTCTCCATTTAAAAGAATAAACAATCTCAATTTGAGCAGACTGTTAATTCAGCATCTATAAGCTTTCTCGCATCAGTATCAATTTTGTATATAATAAGTATACTGTAATATTTTCATATATGCTATATATAAAATGCAATTTTTGCCATTCCCTCTTTGCTCTAAAGCCAAAAACATCTTCCATCACAATCATATTTCTGTACCTTTTGATATTGATGATAGCTCTGATATTTACAAAGATAAAAAGCCTCATATCGGAATAAATAACATTCGCCTAAATCACCCGTACCATCATCAGCGTATTACTCAGTAGATTTTAAGTTGACACCCTATAAAATAGGGCGTAATATAATAGTAGAAATGATAGAAAGGTGGATACTAATGACGAGAACTTTTATTGAAGTTCCACTTTTTACCAAACGCTGGAAGGAAATTGGGCTTGATGATAATGATTTGCATTCTTTGCAAATCATGTTATTAAAAGACCCTGAATCCGGTCCTGTTATGGAAGGGACTGGTGGAATCCGTAAAGTTCGTTTTCCTCTTGAAAATAAAGGAAAAAGCGGAAGTGTACGTGTCTGTTATACAGATTTTGCAGAATATGAAATGCTTTATCTTATTACAGCGTTTGAAAAAAAGGAGCAGGAAAATCTTTCTACAGAAGAAAAAAATGTGCTTAGAAAATTGGTAAAATCTTTAAAAAATGAGGCTGCCAAAAATAGGAGTTGATTTTTATGAGTACATTATTTGATGATTTAAAGCAAGGCTTGCAAGAAGCAATTGCATATGAAAAAGGTCAGGGCACTGCACGTATTAAGACTTATACGATTGCACCTGTAAAGGAATATTCCAGTGCAGAAATCCGGAACATCAGAATGAAAGCAGGAATGACGCAAAGTGTTTTTGCTGCATATATGGGCGTATCCAAGAAAACAGTCGAGGCCTGGGAGGGAGGACGAACGCATCCTTCCGGTCCGGCATTCCGTTTATTGGAAGTATTAGCTTCTGATAATCCGGAGAGAACCAATTATGTAGTGGTAAAATAATTTTTAGTCGCCCTACGAGCCTTGAATGCTAAGCCAGCGCCTTAAGGCGCTGGCTTTAGACCGTAGATAATAATATACACCCTTTCAGCAACTGCACTGCCCCCTCCATAGGTCTTTTCGTGCACATATGCACCTCTGAATTTAAAACTTATACTCTTTAATTTCTGATCTTTTGAGGGCTCTGTCAAGAGCTTGTTCCATAATTATTCTACCTCGGCCATCTTTCTTCCTTCGGCGGCAATGGACAATATTTTGACATCTCCCTGTCTTCCTGATACCAGTAAGCTACACTTGAAACATCATCCTGACGTTCAAATAACCCATTATGAGACATTCCAATCTGCTGAACCGTTACTTTAATATTCTGCTGGAAATAAATCGGATCCGGAATATGAAATCTATACATTCCACGCATTGGTGGACAGTCATCATTATGATACGGATGAACTGTTAAATCATCATGATTAGAATAATAAGGATATCCCAGAAATGGAGTCGAATACGTCTGCTCTGTCATTTTTTCCTGGTTCTCTTTTGCAAAGCTCCAGGATCCTCCTACATAGTCTTCCATTCCAGTTCCACAGATGGTAGGATATTCCTCATCACCATCCAAATAAAATTTTACTTCTCCTTCTCCCCACCAATATCTTTCCAATGTCTGTAGTGCCAGATAGGTTCCTACATAAATTCCCTTTCCATATACATTATCCAAAATCGTATAATCTTTCTTTTTAACAGTTACAGATTCTCTGTTCCATTTTGCGAAAAAATATAACATGGTATCTGGCAATGTATCATAAAGACAGTAATCAATCTGATAGAAAAACGCAGGGATTACATTTTTATGTTGACTAACCAGCTCAATTCTGGCTTTTTTCCTAAATGGCATTGAAAAATAAGAATTCAAGCCTCTTGATGGTGCAACTACTATTGGGTAGGAATTAATATAACATTCTTTTCCGAACCCACAGCAAAAAAAATCACCCAATGGTACTTCTACTGCCGGACTTTTGGCATCGTCCCAAGACATGCGCAAAATAAGATCCCTCAGTACAAAGCAATCTCCATCAGTTGTTTTATTATCCACAGTAATCCAAATGTGATTAATTACTCCACATCCTGAAATATCCGCAAGCACAGTAGTACTTCCAGGCTCTATGTTTTTAAGACATGGACTTCCCTTTCTTCCCTTTCCAAGATTACTGGAAGCCATTCCTCCTTTTCCCTTTTCGCCTGTGGGATTTTCTGCATTAATTGCTCTCGATTTTCCAAATACGCCATATGGTAAAATATTTTGAAATATATTCATCATTTGCTCCTGTCTGTAATATTCTCACTCTGTGCTATGGTTTTTCTATTTTATTTTGTTCTTTTCCCTCAAAGACTTCAAATTCATCAATCTGAACTTCCCCCATATTCCACAAAACGCCAGTATGTCCTGCTGTATAATCATAGCACCCTCATCAACCAGTTTTTTCAGCTAATACTATTCTTGTCAGTTTTGATCAGCATTTTGCAAAACTTCATAATATATTTCCAACTCCATTCTCCCAAACTTCTTTACTTTCTCCCAATAATAGCATCTTTTTGGGAGATAATCAAATGTGTTGGGATAATAATATTATTGTCCTTTTTCTTATCCCTTCAGCAACTGCACTGCCCCTTCCACAGGTCTTTTCGTGCACATATGCACCTCCAGTTTCCCCTGACAGATGCAGGAAAGAGCTTCCTTCAGCATCGACAGATACCCCGAGGAAGCAGCCTTGGTCAAAATGGAGCCGGAAAGATATACCGGAATTTTCTCACCGGAAAAATGAAGTTCCCGTACTGCGGCATCGATGGAGTATGCCGCGCACTTTATCATCTGATCTGCAAGCGCCTGCGCCTCTGGATTAGAGCGCTCGAGAAGTTCAAAAAAAAGCCAGATGATCTTACGATGCAAAGCTTTACATTCTGCATTCTCCCCTTCTTTCAAATCTGACCATGAATTTATAAAATCGACCTTACTGCCAAGATTCATTGCTTTCACATATTCCATTACCAACGGCGTATTAACATCCTTTAAAATCAGGTTTTCGTAAACCTTGCGATACATCTGCATCACAATCCAGTTTCCGCCTCCTGCGTCCCCTGACCATTCATCCATTCCTGCCAGTTTGATCCGGTTACCTGAAGGATCAATTGCCGCACAGCACATTCCGGTTCCGCAATTAAGAGAAACTCCCCACGCAGCCGGGTTCTCGGCTGCAATGGGGAGATAGCCATCATTAATTGCAAGAAAACGGGAAATGCCAGCTGAAGAGAAGCACGCATCAGCCTGCTGCTGATCCCCGGCAGTATCCAGCCCGGAAATACCAGCCGCTGCTGCCTCAATATCCGAAACAGTCAGACCATTACGCTCCAGCAAAACATCTATGGAAGCTTTTAAAGCCAACGAAACATCTGCCCATCCATTTCCCAGAAGATCATGGTTCAGACAACCGCCCAGGTAGTGATCCACTACCTGGAAATGCTTATCCAGAAGCAGATATTCTGTCTTCGTTCCACCTCCGTCAATTGCAATATACATACTCTATATTCTCCTTATTTTCCCGCAAATAACACAACCTTCACAGGTCCGTTTGAATGTCTTCCTGTAAGGGAAACATCCACGATCAGTTCCAGCCGGCTGTCACTAAAGCCCTCTGTATTGATTTCAAATTCTTTTTCTGCACAGGAAAGATACAAGTTATTCAATGGCAGTTCTGCTGTAGATGCACCCACAGCAGTAACTCCTTCTGGAAGATACAGCTTGATTTTTACCCACTGCTGCTCTCTCATGGTATTGGAATTTACAACCTTAACCTTAAACTTTCTGTTCTCGCCAGGTGTAAAGAAAACAGAATCCTCATAATCCACCATAACACTGAATGCCGGGAACTGATATCTTGCCACATAGGAAGAAAGAGCGCACAAATCACGGATCGGCAATTCCTCTGATTTTCCGTTTCCATTGATCAATGGCAGATAATCTGTTGTCTCATTGCAGAACAGAGCCTCTTTTTCCAGGCATTCAATAGTCATTCCGCCCTCTGCAAAAGCATCGCAGAGATCCTGTCCCAGGAAACCCGGAACTACACGAAGAATACGCTCTGCCAATTCTGTCGCCGTATCTGGAACCCAGATTCCATGACTTGTTTTATCAATACACATGGTTACAATTTTGTCATCAAGTGGTTTTGTCCATTTCTCCGGAAGTCCGGAAGCACCATAAATAATACCCAGAAGCGCGCCAAGAGTTGCGCAGGTACAGTCTGTATCTTCACCACAGTTATTGGCGATAATAAGACTCTTTCCGAAATCACCTTCTCCGTAGAGAAGACCAAGTACTACAAAAGCAACGTTTTCCGGTGCATCAAAGCCAGGCTCGCCAATCTCCATTCCCTCATTGTTTTCCTTTGGAATCTCACTCAGCTTGTATTCCTGGATACCAAAGGTTCCCGGCGCAGTATTGTGCACGATTTTTCTTGCTTCCAGATAATCAATGCCATTATGATAGCATTCTACGGTTTTACGGATTGCTCTTGCAACAGCGCAGTCCTCCGGAATATAAGAAAGTCCGATATCGATCAATTTCTCACGGTTACTTTCTGCAAATGCCGCACTCTGAAGCGCAGCTGTGAAAATTTCACCATACATTCCCTCGTTTGCATGATCGACAATTGCATCCTCAAATGCATATCTGGTTGCAATTTCCGGATGTCCAGGTGCCAGGCACGCCCAAAGCTCAGAACGGATCCAGCAGCCATTGCTGTTCTTATAAGTATTGTCAACATCACCACACATAGGCGGAACAATTCCTGCCTTAAGGTTCGCCTTGCCAGTTCCATACTCAACCCAGTTCGGGATTACATAGGACAACCAGTACTCACCAAGGATAGACGCATTTACATTTCTGCCGTAGCGCTCAACTGCTGCCAGCCATACAATCTGAAGATCCAGGTCATCATTTGCCGGCGGTCCCATGGAAAGATCCTGAATATAGAAATCCACATCAGGAACCATTCTCTTACACTCAAAAGGTGCGCCAAGAACACCTCCCACATTTTTTCCTGCCCAGCATCCAGCCAGTTTGTCACGGAACTCGTTTAATTTTAAAACCATAATCTTACCTCCCATATATTTCATTTTCGGAACTGCGAGGGAGTAACTCCCACAATCCCCTTAAATATTTTCGTAAAAATACGATAATCACTGAACCCCACTAATTCTGCTACAACAGAAATCGGTTCGTTGGTCTGTCTCAGATATTTTTTCGCCTTTTCCACACGAACCTGGTTCAGGTAGGCATGATATCCACATCCCAGCTCTTTTTTAAACAACTGGCTGATGTAATTCGGATTCATATTCATATTTTCCGCAAGCAATGTAAGCCGCATATCTTCATCAGAAAGATTTTCATTTACATAATCCACAATCTTTTTCAGGGTATCTGACAGAACCACCTGACGGTTCGGATTCTCCATTACCTTTTTCACAAGCCCCTCTATCACTTCACCAAAAGCATCAAAATCAATTGGCTTCAAAAGGAAATCCGAAACTCGAAGCCTTAGTGCCTCCTGGCAATAAGAGAATTCATCATACCCGGTAACTACGATCATGTAAATGGGATGATCTGCCGGAGCAGTCTCCTGAATGGCACGTATGGCTTCCAGCCCGTTAAGCTTCGGAAGATTGATATCCATAATTACAATATCTGGCTTTAACTCACGAGCTTTCTCCACTGCCTCACGTCCATCCATGGCAGTCCCCACAACCTCACACTGATATTTCTCCCAGTCGAAAAGTAATTTATACCCTTCCAGGATCGCGGCCTCATCATCTGCTAAAAGTACTCTGCAATTATTCATGTCTCCTCACTCGCTGTCTTAATCTTAATTTTTACAGTAGTTCCTCCAGTCTCGTTCCGCATATAGATCACTTCCGCATTCTCCTGATAATAAAGCTTCAGACGGCTGATCACATTGATAACACCCAGGTGGGTACGGTCACCCTCAGTTCTGGTCTGCACACGATAAAGAGCTTCACTGTCCTTTGCATTATACGCATTCAACTCTGCCATTTTGTCATCTGGAATTCCTATTCCATCATCGATCAGCCAGATGTTCAGTTCATTTTTGTCCTGCTCATTTCTATATATTTTAAGAATGATCGTTCCTTGATACCGCCTGTCCTTCAACCCATGCATCAGACTGTTTTCCAGCAGCGGCTGAAGAATAAAGTTGGGAATCTCTATATCCAATGCCCCAGGTTCAATTTCTGAACGATATATAATATCTGAATACCGATAGCACATCAGACTCATATAAGCATCCAGCATTTCTACCTCTTTGCGCACTGCCACCATAGAATCATACACCTTGGTACTTAAACGGTAAAAGCTCACCAGCTTCATCAGCATCTGAGACACTTCCGTATCCTTATTAATAGCAGCTTTCAAACGGATCATATCCAGTGTATTATAAAGAAAATGAGGATTGATCTGCTGCTTCAGATACAGCATTGCCATTTTCTGCTCAGAAATTTCCGCTTTCTGAAGCTCATCCTTTGCCTGATACTCCGAAATGACCAGATCGTTCAGGCGGCGAATCATTTTATTAAAGGAATCCTTCAGTACGCCAACCTCATCCATATATCCCACATCATACTGTCTTGTAAGATCTCCAGGCTGGAAATTCTGAATATCCAACGAAAAATCCGTAAGCCTTTTCAGATTTTTTCTGGTAAAACCATATGCACAGAACAATACAAAAAGCGCACTTATCACCGTGATCACAATACAGGTTATCACCAGAATGCTCAGTTCATCATAAATAGAATCATAATTTTTCAGCGTGATCAGAAGCATATTGCTGTAATCAGAACGCTGGTAGGCACAGAGATACTTTTCCTGATTCAGAGTCAGGCTAAAAGATCCTTTTGCACCATTCACCTGTTCCAGAAGCTCTGGATAAATGTCCTCGAGATTATTGCTAATAATTTTCTCGTTAGAACTGCATGCAACATTATTATTTTCATCAGCAACAATATAGGAAATATTATCTTCCAGATAATTGCTGCATATTTTCTGTAAAGTAAGGATAGGCGTACGCAGTGCAATGTAACCGATAACTTCGAACGGTGAAAAGCTGCGAATGGGACGGACCAGATAAATATTATTCTCCTGGAAAATGTTCTTTGTATAAGTCTGTGTGTACTTAAATCCCTCAGGCAGCGTACCCACATACATATGGCATCCCGAAATATTTGTAGAAAGGTCAGAATTTATCTTTACATCCTGAAAAAAAGATTCTACATTCCAGTCAAATCCCAAAAATGGATTCCAGGTATCACTGTAAAACACCATATCCTCATTATTAAAAATATAAATTCCCCGCACATCATCCCTGATTGAAATCATAGAAGAATAGAGTTTTTTAAGATACTCTTCGTTCTCCATTTTCTCATCAAAAGAATAATCAGTACCTTTCAGAATATCCTGCACCGTCTGATCGGAAAACGCGATCAGCGAAACCCTTCCCATATCTTTCAGAGTATTATCAATCGAACTTAGAGTATTGGAAATATAGACCTTCATCATCTGTGCATCCCGGTCAATATGGTACTCCACATTCAGCTTTAAAGTTGCCACAATACTTAAGATACAGGCAATGATAAAGATTCCAATATTCGTAATGCTGATACGTTTCACAATACTAAGCGTTTTGTGCGAAGAATTTTTTTTCATAAAACAGGCCGTCCTTTAGCTTAACCCTTCACAGCTCCTGCAGTAAGTCCTGCCATCAGCTGCCGGGATGCAAAGATATAGAAAACCGCAATCGGCAAAAGACAGATAATACACGCTGCAAACAGGTTATTAATAGTAAAGCCGGAACTGGAAGTTGTCTGTGCAAACCGAAGCGGCACAACAGAAAGCGGCTGTTTCGAAGTATCATTAATGAAAATGATCGCCATCTGAAGTTCATTCCATGCAGATAAAAAGGTCTGGATCAGTACAAAAACAAGACCTGGTTTTGCAATTGGAAGCATGATCTGTATAAATGTAGTCCATTTATTTGCACCATCGATTTTCGCTGCATCGATCAGTTCATCCGGCAATGCATTGTAGTAGTTGGTCAGAACCATAAGATTAAAGCAGGCACTTGCCGTAGCATATGGAAATACCAATGACCATCCGGTATTGTTCAGATGAAGTCCCCTTACGATCTGATAAAGCGGAAAGATTAATGCAGATGTAGGGATCATCATACCTGTAAGAATCAGATAATAAACAGCCTGCTTATGTGGAAATTCCAGTTTGGAAAATGCGTATGCTGCCATGGAAACTACAATTGAGACAACAATAAGCGTTCCTCCTACCACAATAATACTTGTAATAATATTGGGAAGCAAGTTGAAATACTCAAATACTTTTGTATAGTTTCCAAGTCCATTAACTGCCAGGGACTTTTCTACCATCAAATACAGTGGAAAGACTAAGATAACCAGCAGAATCACACAGATAACCTGAGTAACTATTTTATAAGATAGTGAATTTTTCATCGGCTAGTTCATCTCCTTCCTGTCTTTTTTATAATAGATTTTCAACTGAATAACGGTCAGCACCATAGCAATCAAAAACATAAATACAACAATGGTGGAAGCCTGTCCCTGTTGAAACGTACTAAATGATTTCGTATATATATATGTAGAAAAAGTCTCAGTAGCATGTGCCGGTCCACCATCAGTCAATACATAAGAAAGATCGAAAAACTTCAGCGCACCCAGAATGTCCAGAATAATCAGGGTAATGTGAGTACCGCGAAGAAGTGGGAAAGTTATGTAAATAAACTGTTTAAAGCTGCCTGCACCATCAATAGTCGCTGACTCATAAAGATCCTGTGGAATGTTCAGCATGTTGGTGTAATACATCAACATACTATAACCGGTCCACTGCCAGATATTTACGAACAAAAGACATGCAAGTGCGGTCTTCGGTGTTGCAAGCCATTGCTGACAGAGAAAATCCAGATGAAGTGCCCGCAGGATCACATTCAGGTAACCACGGTTTGTTTCGAAAATTTTCGAAAATACAGTACCAACAATTGTGGAGGTACAGATTGCTGGAAGATAAAAAAGGATTTTATAGAACCCGGAAAACTTTATCTTTCTGATGAAAAAGGATGCCAGCATAAGTCCAAGTGCTGACTGAACAACCGTAGTGGTTATTGCAATAATGACAAAATTTCGAAATGTTTTCTGCATTACGGAATCTGCCCAGAGCTTTTTGTAGTTTGCGAAACCTACGAAAACTTTTTCTACGCTGATTCCATTCCAGTCATAGAAGCTGATGACAATGTTATAAATAATAGGATAAGCAAAAAAAACAAGAAACAATGCCAAAAGGGGAAGTACAAACAGAAAGCTGGTAAAGCAATCTTTCCTTTTTCGAGCTGAGGCCATGATTTTCCTCCTTTTTTATAAAAGGCTGCCCAAAGTGAGGGCAGCCTTTTTATACTTAATAAAATTTATCTTTCCTGTGCCTGGGAAGCTGCTTCAATCGTCTCTGCTGCCTCTTCTGGTGTAACATCTCCCAGAGCAAGTTCTGTAAGCTCATTGCTGATTGTCTCTTTCAGCTCTGCATAAGCCATTTCTCTGTATCCGCCTACATTATTTTTACCCTGCTCTACACAGTATTCAAGATTTTCAGTACCATTCTCGTTCAGACCTTCTACATTAAGCTCCATGTCGTTACGTGCCGGCATGTACTGTAACTGTCCGTTTACAAGAGTATCTGCGCCTTCATGAATCATCCAGTCAACAAATGTCCATGCAGCATCTTTAACCTTGGACTGATTGTTGATTGCCAGAGATACATCAACAGCTTCTTCCACTGGTGCAATCTTTCCATCGTTATTCCAATCCATTAAGAATATCTTATGGTTTGCACCTTCACTGTTATAAACTTCCTGGCTCTGCTCATCACTATCCATGTAAGCGCCAAGTGCCCAGGAACCATTGAGAATCATAGGAATGGAACCTTCCTTCTGGTACATATCAGTGGAATCTGTATACATTCCTACGCCAAGTGCTCCATCCTGGAAAACACTGTCTGTAAAGCAGTTCTGCCAGATCTGGAAGGACTGAACCAAGTCCTCATCTGTAAATGGAGTCTCACCTTCGATTGCAGAATAAAGTTTATCTTTATTGATATCAGCTGCAATATTCATCCAGGTATCAATGTTGATCCAGGAATCTTTTGCTCCAATCACCAGCGGATATTCACCATTGTCACGGAATGTCTGGCATACTTCTTTCAATTCATCATAGTTGGTCGGAAGCTCCAGATTATATTTATCAAAGTAGGACATATTTGCCCATACATATCCGGCATAGCTGAGTCCCAGAGGAACTGCGTAATATTCGCCGTCGTCACCCTGAAGAAGGGACATTGCATATTCATTGAAATTAGAAGTCCAGTCATCACCGTATTTCTCAGCCATATATGGGGTCAGATCTTCTTCGAAGTCACGGAATTCTTTATACATTGCTCCGGTCTGAACTCCATAAACATCTGCAGCATCTCCTGCAGAAAGATCAACTTTCAGCTTCTCTACATGATCTGTATACGGCATAAAAGTATAATCAATCTGAATGTCCGGATGCTCCTCTTCGAATTTCTCCAGCATTGCATGTGTATATTCCTCATCCCCTGGGTTCCAGGTCTGGAATTTTACAACTGTTTTCTCTCCGCTGTCGCCCTCTGCGAAGACCATCTGTGCCGGTACAAGTGAGGCCATAACGCCTGCCATTAAGATGCATACCATTTTCTTTTTCATGTTTTAATTCTCCTTTCATTTAAGAATCACGTTTGTTTTATTTGACTATAATTTACCATTTACACGAGTAATCTGATAGTCGTTTTTGTTATAAAAATGTGTCAAAAAATTAGTTTTTGTATGAAAAATAGTTTCACAAGCTTCATACTCTTTTTCTTAATTTTGTGGTATTATAAAACAGCTGCATAAAACAAGTCCCTAACTCTATCTTCAAAAAAATAGTGCGCATAACTCATCACTGAAGTAACGAGAATGCGACACACAGTTATTCAAAGTTTTAATTCATGAATTTTTAGTTGACGCCCTATAAAATAGGGCATAGTATGGTAATATAACTGATAGAAAGGTGGATACTAATGGCAAGAACAGGAGTTGATCTTTATGAGTACATTATTTGATGATTTAAAACAAGGCTTGCAAGAAGCAATCGCATATGAAAAAGGTCAGGGCACTGGACATATTAAGACTTATACGATTGCACCCATAAAGGAATATTCCAGTGCAAAAATCCGGGCCATCAGAATGAAAGCTGGAATGACGCAAAGTGTTTTTACTGCATATATGGGCGTATCCATTCCCAACGATAATCCGGAAATGGCAGATCTCTGGAAAAATTGCAAATAATAACAACAAAATTTATCTCCTTCTTCTCAAAAGAAGCCATAATGCGTCACCTCAATTTTGACCTCTACAGCCGTAACCCTTTAATATCTTTAATCCGTGATAAGATTGTATTGCAGCTACAGCTGATAATGCCGGGCAGTGTATCAATGACGTTGTGCAGGAAGTGCTCCATTTCATCACTTGATGAAGCAACAGCATGTACATGCAATTTGTCTCTTCCTGTGACACGGTAAATCTGTGTGACTGTATCATCTTTGTATAAAATATCCGTCACCTGTGACAAATGATCTGGTTTTATTTCAATTTCAAAATAACAGAATACAGCCCCACTGATTTTTTGCGGATTTATTATTGTTGTATATTCTTCAATTATCCCCTTTTTCTCCATAGCCTGAATCCGGGCTTTTACTGCCACTCTGGAAATGCCGGTTTCTTCACCGATATCTGAGTAGGAGATACGTGCATTTTCTATAAGTAACTGGATAATCTTCTGATCCAGTTCATCTAAATTATCCAGGTACATAAGTGCCCTCCTGTAAAATAATATACGTCAGCTTTATTCGATTTCCCAACCAGCTTTACGGCACAATCTCAAGCCAGTAACCATCTGGATCTATGATGAAATAAATTCCCATTGCTTCATTTTCGAAGCAAATGCAGCCCATCTCTTTGTGCTTCTTGTGCGCAGCCTCGTAATCCTCCGCCTGGAATGCCAGGTGGAATTCGCATTCACCCAGATTATATGGCTGTGGATGATCCTTAAGCCAGGTAAGTTCCAGCTCAAAATCACTTACATCGTTGCTCAGATACACGATGATAAAATCATCGGTAGTCTTTCTTCTCACCTCGTGCAGATCAAGGGCCTCATTGTAAAATTTAATAGATCGGTCCAGGTCTGACACATTGTAGTTTTCGTGAATCATCTTAAATTTCATAATTCTTCTCCTTTTGTACATTCTGTGTTTTTAATGCGTGACTTATATTGCGGATATTCAGTAATGAACCGCTTAATTACACTGGCATCATTCCAGTAATGCATTGGAAAAATGACATTGCAATCTACATTTTTAAGGAAATATAGGATCCCGTCGGCATAGTGATCTCCCTGTCTCGGATCTAATGGGACAAATGCAGCATCAAAATGCATACCCTTGATTTTCCTGATTTCCGCACGATATGCAGAAGTAAGTCTCTGGTTGTCAGCTTTCAGCTCACCATCCCAATACCAGTCATTTAAGTCACCGGCATGATAAATGGTGCCTTCCTTTGTTCTGACAATGAATGCGACACCACTATCGTTAGACAGCAAGGTATCAACTTCAGTACCATTATCCAGATTATAAGTCTGATCATGATAAACATATGTGATCTTCAGATCCGATAAATGATTCCTTTTTCGTATATCATTCGCCAGGACTGCCTGATAAGTCATCCCCATATCATCAAGAATCCCAAAGATTTGTGGGTTAAAATGATCCTCGTGGAAATGACTGCAAAAAACGATTACTTCTTTTTCCTTGTCAAGGTGCGGCAATTCACCCTTGTAATAATCAAAAATATAATAGCAGTCTCTGGTCTCAATTAAAAATCCACTGTGATTAATGTAAGTAACTTTCATAATATCACCTGTATAAAATGACATATTTTAAATTCGCTATAATTTTACAATTTTACGTTAAACTTGTAAAATAAAAAACATTTAAAAAATAATACTCAGTTTTCCTATTTTTCATAAACCTGTGCAGTTATTCTGCGGTTTCTGCACTTTCACCAGCTTTTAACCATTTTTTATTTTCATACATCCGCTGATCGGCTTCGTGACATATTTCGTCAAAGGAAAAATCTTTGCTCTGCACAGTATAACTGCCCATCGCCAGACTTAACAGGATCTTTTCTTTGCTTTTCCGTTTCAGACTTTCCCGGATATTTGCCATCAGTTCGGAGGCTTTTTCTTCTGTGATTCCATTGCCCAGAATCATGAATTCGTCTCCACCCATCCGGATTACCGGAGAACCTTCCGGTATTTCTTCCCGCAGAGTCTCTGCTACGATTTTAAGCAAAATATCACCGTATTCATGACCGTATTGGTCATTTACCTCCTTCAGATAATTACAGTCGGACATAATCACTGTAAACGGAAAAATCAGCTGCTTTTTCTTTTCCTCTACTCTGTATTTCAGATAGTTACGATTATACACACCTGTCAGGCCATCTATGATGGAAAGCTCTTCCACCTTCTTCTCTAGGCGAACACGTTCGGTAACATTGTCAACAATTCCTACGATTCCGATGATATTACCTTTTTCATCTCGTACTGCACTCTTTTTTATCTCAAAATACAGTGATTCTCCATCTTCCATCGGAAATTCACTGATATACTGGCTGCCTTCTCCCGTTGCCAGTATTTTTTTATCATCCTCATAATACATTTTTCCCATTTCTGGAAACTTCTGTACTTCCAGGTCTGTTTTTCCCACGATACTTCCATTTTCTCCGGCAGAAACCAGATCACAAATCTCTGAAGCAAAACAGTATCTACATTTCGTATCTTTAAAAAAAATATTGACCGGCGCACTATGAATAAAGCGTTTCATCATTTCACTATTCAAAAAATCCATCATTCTTCCTCCGCTGCTTTCTGTTTTTATCAAAAAATACAAGCATTGCAAGTGCTACTAATACAAGGATAAGACCTGTAATTGAAAGTACTGTTGGAATTTCTCCCAAAAAGAAAAAGACATAGTTTACTTTTAGCAACCTAATACTACCAGTAAATCGCATTCAATACCACACATTTATCGTTTATATTATAAATTTCTTCTTGTAAATTGCTTTAAGTCATCGAGATAATGCCACTTTAGCAGTCGGCCATGATCTCCTGAGCGCCACATAGGATATTAAAAAGTTCGCAAACCAACCTGCTGGTACAGCAAGCCAGACAAATTCAATACCAAAACGCGGTGCAAAAATCAAGGCAACAGACAGGCGAATCGCCAGGTTTACCATGTTTGCAATAAGGAACGGACGCATGATTCCCAGACCACGAAGTACTCCATCGGTTGCCATTTTGATTCCCATAAAGATGAAGAAATAACCAAGCCATCTCATATAATCCCCGGATACCTGATAGGCCAGGGCAGTTCCGTCTTTACCAAGAAACAGCGAGGAAATTTGCGTATGCAGCGTTTCAATAACGATGAAAGCAAGTGCTGCAAAGCACACATCCAACACCAATGCAGCCTGATAGCCTTTTTTGATACGCTGGGGTTTGTTTGCGCCGAGATTCTGTGAAACATATGGCGAAACTGCATTGCCGATAGATACAAAAATCAGGGAAAAAACATTCTCGACCCGCATTGTCGCCGCATATCCCGCAAGTGCCTGTGTGCCGAAGGGATTTACAACTGCCTGCACGATCATCATACCAATAGACACTGTAGACTGCTGGAGAACTGATGGAACCGCAATCTGAAGCATGGAATGCAGCTCCCGCCAGTCAAATCGTTGAAAAGGACTCTTATATCGCCGCATCCGATATAAGAAAATCAGAAGCGAAAACACGGCGGAAATGCCTTGTGCAATCAAAGTTGCAAGCGCCGCACCGAACACGCCGAGATCAAGACCAGCCACCATCCAGAGATCCATAAAAATATTTAAGACTGACGAAAATATCAGGAGTCCCAGTGGAATTTTTGATTCGCCTATGGAAGTAAACATCGTTGAAAGAATATTGTACATAAACAAAAAAGGAAAACCCACGAAATAGACCCGCAAATACAGCACTGCGTCATCCATTATATCTGCAGGGGTTTGTAACGCGCTCATCATCCAATGGGAAAAGCTAAAGCCAAAAATACCAAGGATTATGCTTAGGATCAAAAAGCTAAGCAAAGACGTTGACACGATGGTTTTCATTTTTCCATACTCCCTGGCACCGAAATAGCGGCTCACAAGCACACCGGCACCCACACCGGCACCCAGTGCCACACAAATGAAAACATTGGTCAGCGCCGCACAGGCACCGACAGCTGCAAGTGCAGAGGAACCCACAAACTGACCGACGATAATGGAGTCAGCCATATTGTATACCTGCTGAAAAAAGCTGCCGAGAATCATCGGCATTGCGAAAACCGTCAGCGCTTTAAGAGGCGCATCTGTGATTAAATATTCATCTTTTGACATTCTCATTTTCCTCCATCAATTCCTGCTTTTTATCCGAAATCACGATTGTATTTTCAAAATGTAAGTTTAAGATTTCGTTACGCAACAATTATATGTAGTTACAGCAAATAAGTCAAGCTGCTGTTTACTTTTAGTAATATAAATGATATGATATTTGATATTGAAAAAAGCTGCTATCAGATGGATATTATTTTATATTATTTTACAGGAGGGAACTTATGTACCTGGACGGTTTAGATGAGCTGGATCAGAAGATTATCCGGCTGCTTATAGAAAACGCACGTATCTCTTACTCTGATATCGGTGAAGAAACCGGTATTTCCAGAGTGGCAGTAAAAGCCCGTATCCAGGCTTTGGAGAAAAGAGGCGTAATCGAAGAATATACAACAATTATTAATCCGCAAAAAATCAGTGGGGCTGTATCATGCTATTTTGAAATTGAAACAAAACCGGAGTACCTGGCGCAGGTGACAGATATATTGTACAAAAATGATACAGTCACACAGATTTACCGTGTCACAGGAAGAGACAGGCTTCATATACATGCCGTTGCTTCATCCGGTGATGAAATGGAATACTTCCTGCACAATGTCATTGATACACTGCCTGGCATTATCAGCTGCAGTTGCAATATGATCTTATCACGCATTAAAGATATTAAAGGATTACGGCTATAAAAGTCAGAAGCTGCAACCAACCTTGATCCATACAGTCATATCACCTTGCCAAAGTGAATTAAATATAACGCTCCCAGCCACTTTTTGACTTCAACAGTTTGCTCTTCCTGAAACGCCTCGCAGCTTTTCAAAATAACAATAAAATGCCCATTTTTCGTACACGGGAACATATCCTAAAACGCCACTATACTATTGAAGAGTTGTCAAAGCAGTATCTGATGAACACCACTACTTTGAAATCCGTTTTCAAAGCAGTCTATGGAATGCCCATCGCTTCTTACATGAAAGAATACCGTATGAAGTTGGCATCGAATATGCTGTTGCAGGAAGATAAATCTATTTCGGGAATTGCCGCCGCTGTGGGATATAAAAACCAAAGTAAATTTACATCGGCTTTCCGAGATATATTTCAGATATTACCTACTGCATATCAGAAACTGTATCGTAATCAATAATTTTAATGCAAAACTGCACCCACAATATCCCTGAGTGCAGTTTTGTATCAATCAATATTCTAATGTTTCTCCATTAAGTGGAATATCAAGAACAAGTATCCTATACAAATGCACTTTCCTCTTTTGCTTTCCGCAAATCTTTTAACACTGTTCCTATATCTCCCAAAATAGCAATCCCCTTATCTTCAATGAATTCCGGCAAAAACTGATATTCTGAATTTACGGAGATATAATATGCATCTTTCAAGCTGTTTGTCAGTTCCCAAAACGGTTCCTGTATAAACATCGGTGTCATGCGTCCTACTCCAAGTTCTATCAAGAGAATTTTTCTATCTTTGTTCTTTTGAATGTATTTTGAGATTTTCTCATATTCTTCTTCGTATTTTTTCCCTTGCAGAAAATTCCCATATCCTCTTACCCACGGAAACATTTCCGCACCACAATGAGGGCAGCGAGGAATTAGTTCATCCGGCACCATTGTCCCCTCTCCCATAGCCGCAATCATATCTGCCACAGGTTGTACGGCATCCCATGTTTCATCCTGACAGCACTGGGAACACTGGAAGAAACGATGATCTCCCTGGATCTCACTGACCTTTTCTTCCGGATAAATCTTTACAAACTGTGTATCCTGATTAGTCGTTAAGATATGAAAGTCCTTTCCCTGCAAGATTCTATCCAAATCCAGATATGGCTCTCTGATAGGGGCATTTTGTGTAGTATTTAAAAAGGTTGCCACATATCCCCAGTGTTCATTTCTTGTAGAAAACCGATGCATCATGCCGCTAAAAGCACCTTTGAATCCATACTTATCTGCAAATTTTCCAAAATGCTCACGAAAAGAAGGGGTATCACTATAATAAAAGTCACCACCTCCAGCCGCTGATAAACCGGATGCTCCGCCTACTATGATACACTCTGCCTCCTGCACTCTGCGAACAAATTCCTGAATCTGTTCCTCATAAGAAAGTGGTTTTTGTTTGCTCAACACTACAGCAGTACCGCCGGATGCATAGGTACTATAGTGTCTGGAATAGTTCATTTGTGTTTTCATTACCAAATTTTCATAACAGCTCATTTTTTTCATTCTCCTATCTCACAACTGTAATATCTTTAACCACCTTACTTAGTCTATCCTTTCCTTTCTGATTTCCTTTAACGCTACCGTAAGATCACCATCCACACCGATGGATTTTTCTTTGATTTCCTCTGGAATGTAAATTTCGCCCTTGTTAAATGTGATATATCTTGCCTGTGGTTCTACTGCTGCAAGCTGCATCAAAGGAGCTTTAATCATCTGATTTCTCCAACCAATGCCAAATTCCAGAATTACCAGCTTCTTTCCATGTAAATTCTGAATAAATTCTTGATAGCGGGCAGCCTTTTCCTTCCAATTTTTCGTTTCTGTAAACGAGGACATCTCACCCCAATTTACTTCCATATCTCCACCGCATTTTGGACATTTCGGCAGTAACTCTTTGGGTACTCTTCCGTTTACTTCCTCTTCTGTCATGGCGAGAACTGCTTTTTGATTAGAATAGACCTCGTCATGACATCTGTTCTTGCACCGCATCTGGGTTAATTTCCCTTCCATTTCAAAAACACGGTCTGCCTCAAAACCTGCCGGCACAAAATGATCCTCTGCATTGGAAGTTACTACGAAATATTCTTTATCCTTTACTAGAGCGTGTTTGAAAAATAAAAGTTGCACAAAACATATATTCCCACGCCCTTT
>OGRI01001098.1_pt1 | contig 24269 bp, 18 predicted proteins | sample 1553391 | NCBI WGS metagenome assembly OGRI01 (sample SAMEA2580052, study PRJEB22360) | human gut metagenome | reverse complement strand
ATAAGACCTTAGTGGAAATCGAAAAGGGCAATACGATTACAAGAACAACAGCAGACGCATTCAATCAGATCATTGCAGATATGGAGTCTTTTGCAGAGCTTGCAGAGAACACCATGGAGAAAGCCAACTCCCAGGCAGAGTCCTTGGAGCAGATCGGCCAGGGAATTGAACAGCTGTCCGGCGTAGTACAGGGCAATGCTGCATCCTCCGAAGAGAATACTGCGATCAGTATTAATCTGGCAGAGGGAGCGGCCAAGATGAATGACCGTGTGAATATCTTTAAGCTATTCTAGAAAATGGCAGGAATATGCCAGTGGCATCAACGTTAAATAAAGAGAGTAAGGCAGACTCAGTTATGTGGGGCTGCCTTATTTTATGGTCTTGTAGGAGGTAGAGAGATGAGAGATTGGATGGATTTTGATGGCGACGGTGAGGTGGATAGCAGTGAGAGCATGTTTGCTGAAGAAATGCTTTGCACGAGTAAAGAAGAGCATGAGGCATTATTTGGAGATGCTGGAGATTTCGATGATGATATGGAAGATGATTTTGAAATTGATGCCATGGCAGCAGGCCTTGATGTTGATGAGTTAGAACTTATGGATCCGGATGAGAGGGTAGAGGCGTTAGAAGAAGCTGGCTTAGATCCGGATGACTACGATTTTTACTAGGGCTAAAAAGGCATGTTGATTAATATGAGTTGTTATCTGCCCTCTAAACTGGTATGATAAATTTATCAATAGGAGGACCGTGATTATCATGAGAATACTTATGTTAGGGAACAGTTTTACCTCGGCTAACAATCTTCCCCAATTAATTGCAAAAAGAACCGGTGCGGAGATTGTAGCACATACAAGAGGTGGTGCAAGGTTAAAGGAACATTTGAATCCTAATACAAAGATGGGAGCAAAAACATTAGCGGCATTGAAAGAGGAACCGTGGGATTTTGTTATTTTGCAGGAAATGAGTAACGGACCGATTACCTCGAAAGAAAGTTTTCGTGACAGTGCAGGAGATTTGTGTGATTTGATATGGTCGTTAGGTGCAAAACCGGTTTTTTATGTGACGTGGGCTTATCAGAAGGACTGCGCTAAACTTGTAAAACTTGGGCTTTCATATGATGAAATGTATGAGCAGATGCATGAAAGTTATTATGAAGTTGCAAAAGAAAATAAAGCACTTATTGCGGATGTAGGGACAGCATTTTATCAAAATTCAAGTGATACACCTATTTACGCAGATGATGGCTGCCATCCGAGTGCTGTAGGAAGTGAAATTGCGGCTGATGTTATTTCAGAAATCATCAGAAATAACTATAGGCAATTGGCAGCAAATGATGGAGATGAATTTTGTCCACGATGTGATGCCAATTTAACACTGCAAAAAGATTATCGCAACGATTTGCCCTACTGGGTCTGCAAAGGGTGTGGAGAGATGCTGATAAATCCGCGTGTGGAAACAGACAATGAGGTGGCGTGGATTTGCGACCAATGTGAAGCCCTGCTGAATGAACAAGATGGTTTTAGCGAAAACTGTGATAGTTGGAAATGCACAGAGTGTGGATTTGTAAATCAAATTGATGAAAGGATGATTTATTTATCCGAGGATGAATATCAGATGGCGCTTTCGAATCCTTATAAGGGAATGACGGATGAAGATGTAATTGAACTTATGAGTTATGAAGAAATCCGTAATTTGGATGACCGAGAGAATGTCCTGCTCGTAAAAATGGATGGGAAAAACTATGTAAAGAAAATTCTCAGTACATATAATGAAAGTGTGTATCGGTATCTTGTGTGCCATCCAATTGCCCATATGCCGCAGATTTTTAAGGTTTATCGGGGTGACAGGTATTTAGTGATTATTGAGGAATACATCGAAGGAAGTTCATTATCAGAACACCTGCGGGAAGGTACTTTTGAGCCATTTGAGGCGGCGCGTATTGTAAGGGATTTATGTTGTATTTTAAATGAATTACATACGCAGAGGCAGCCGATTATTCATCGGGATATCAAACCATCGAATATTATGATTGCCAAATCAGGAGAAGTTGTTTTGCTTGATATGAATGTAGCAAAATGGTATAACTCAGAGGAAAACGAAGACACAAGACTGCTTGGCACCAGAAACTATGCGGCACCGGAGCAGGCTGGATATGGGATGAAAGCGTCCTCAGGTAAAACAGATATTTATGCAGTTGGAATTCTTTTAAATGTAATGCTTACCGGAAAATTTCCGAAAGAGAAACCGGCACAAGGAAAATTGTGGAATGTTATAGAACGGTGCATATCGTTGGATGCGAATTCCAGATATCGTGCAGACGAATTAATTGAACGATTGGACAACTATTTAGGGGAGAATACAAATGCAGGAAAAAAGGACAGATGAACTGGATGAACTTTTGGAAAAAATGAAGCCTGAGCAATTAGGCGATTATTACAAAGACAACAAAAAATATATGGCAGATGACAAGAAAACATTTTCTTATTATATGAAAGATGTTTTGGCAAATAAGAATTTAATGTGTACGAATCGAAAAATATGTCTGAAGGATATTTATTCAATTGCCGGTGTCTCTGAATCTTACGGCGAGAAAATTCTAAATATGGAAAAGCATACGAAAAACCGCGATTTGATTCTTCGATTTTGTATAGCGGGACATTTTTTGCTGGATGAAGTGAACCGGGCACTTAAATTATATGGAATGAATCCATTGTATGCGAAGGATAAGAGAGATGCCTGTTTCATTGTCGCAATTAATAATAGGAAATATGAATTGTTTGAAATTGATGATATGCTTGAGAGGCAGGGGCTAAAAAAAATATCAAAAGAAGAATAAGCAAAATCCTCACCGTTTTGGTGGGGATTTTCTTTTGGGTTCCATGATAGGATTTTCTTACAGGTATCTGAAAACTTACGCAGAGTAATCAAAAAGTAATTTGAAATGTACTTGTAGAATTTATATAGTTATATTATGAAAGGGGGCATAGGTTTATGGGGGTGAAAATTAGTCTCGGAAGGTTTATTTCAACGAGACGAAAACAGAAGTTTATGACACAGGAAGAACTGGCCAATAAGATGCATGTATCAAAATCGGCAATTGCCAAATGGGAAACCGATGGCGGAGTTCCGGACCGGGATAATTTGTACCGGCTGGCGGAAATTATTGGTGTCTCCGTAGATTCCATGCATCAGATTATAGCCGGGAATGTTTGTGTGAATGAAGAACAATCAGTCAAGCCGAATATAACGCAGGATGTGATTCAATTGTTGGAATCCTATGGGTATCTTGTGGTTCGGCCGGAGGAAAATGAAGAGAAAGGATGATAGTATGTGCCGGAAAAAAGTAGTAAAAAAATTTTTAATTGTAGGATTATTATTAAGTATTATCCTTGTAAATAAAAATGTTGTATATGCAGAAAAACAGCAAGAAGATTGGGAAAATGATTGGGTCAACAGCATTTGCGTAATGCCGAATAAGACGGTTTTAAAAGGAGGTTTTTCTGGATGTCGTATTGGAATGAGGATAATGGGAAAAATATTTTATAGTGATTTTGTGTATTCAAAGGAGGAGCCAAATGAAGAAGGATACGCGGGGGATGTTACAATAACACTTAATTATCCAACAATAGATTTGAATCAAAAAGTGACCGCATGGCTTGAGCGAGATGATTCATTTAAGACAAAGGAGGAACAATTTGAAGTATGTGGAAGAGAATATAATATAACAGCAAAAGCAGGGCCATTGGGAATCACGGGTAATGTAGCACAGTATGGTGATTATAAAGTATATGTGCAAATTGCAAATAAAGAGTATTTGTGTACTAGTACAAAAATACATTCAAGTATAGAAGATTATGGTCCTTATAATTGGGATTCAAGCGAACAATATGAGCCGACGGGATATGACTTTTGTTGTAGTTATTTAAGTCAAAAAATTGGAACAAAAATAAAAGTAATTGTTCGTGATACAGATGGATATGAATATTCAAAGAAATTTAAGATAAAAAATAGGGCGCCTAAGATTCAAATTGATACAGTTGATACGTCCGTGTCGGAGGTGTCGGGAACAACAAGTGAAGATTCGAATATTGTTGTAACGGTCGGAAAGAAGAAGTATAAGTGTAAATCCGATGAGTCAGGTTCATTTTGTGTAAAAATCAAGATGCAAAAACCCGGAACAAAAGTGAAGGTAAGAGTGACTACGAAAGAAGGATATTATAATGAAAAGCAGGTGAAGATAAAGGCAGAACAAGCAGAAATAAGTGTTTCTGGTTATGTGTTAAGAAATTCTAAGAAGATAAAAGTTAAAGTCGAGGATGCAAGAAAAGGTGACTGCTTGAAAGTTTTTATTGGTAAAAAGGTTTACAGTTATAAGTTTAAAAAGAATAGGAAAAGTAAAAGTATTAAATTGAAAATCAAGAAAAGTAAGGCGGGAACAAAAATAAGAGTACGTTTATATGATAGATTTAAATACCCAAAAGCTATTTGTCGAAGTATGGTTTATTATACAGATAGTATTTATAAAGGGATGAAGTTAAAACATCTTCGGCTTTCTTCATGGAGGAAACCAGATAGACGATATGATTGGGGAAATGGTTCAATGACGTGGGTATACAAATTTTCTGATAGCACGATACGTGCGTTTATCCGAAAAGGTGTTGTGGTTAGAGTGCAGGAGTTTAATTACTGATAAGGGAGGATATCGCAAATGGATGTATGTGATGCGTGCAATAGCAAAAGTTTGATGCCGGATTATTTTGGAGATATTTGCTTATGTAAAAGGTGCAGTATTAAATTGTTGAGTCCAACTTGGAAGAATAAAGAATACAGTACCAATGAAGAAGTTGATAAGCAAGCGGAAAAGATAATTAGTATAGCTTGTAAGTATTCTTATCCGGAAAAACTTATTGAAGGGTTACATGGTTTTTTCGATTCTAAAAGGATAGAAGGATTGTACTGCAAATTAAATGGGGGATGTGGTCAAATAATTACCGTTTGTTGTGATAGGATAGTTATTAATACAAATGAAGATTTTGATGTTAAAGAAATTGGAAAAGCATATAAAAGAATGTGCGAAGGCAAAAGGGGAGCAGTTGGAATTGGAGATTTTGTTTCTGCTGAGCAAGCTGCGGGTATCGTTTCTACAGCAATAGGTGGGATAATTCCTGGAGGCGGATTAATAAAGTCAGGTATAAAGGCTTTAGGAAGAGGAGTTGCGTCAAATGCAATTGCAGCAAATATGTCTCCCAATGTACAAATACAAAGGCCAGCAGTTTTAAATGTGTCATCAGGGGATAGAAAAATATATTTTTCTGAGTATGATATAGTAACATTTATGGGACCTATTGATGAAGAAGAGTATGGATTTATTCGATTTCAAAGCAGCCAATTGTTGAGTGATTCAAGTCTAGATATTGTTTTTTGCTTTATGAATACGAAAAATAAGGTCAATAAAGCTAATGAAATATGTAGTTATATTCAATCAAGAATTACAACTGTTAAAGAAGAGAAGATGGAAGAACTTGAAGCACAGGAAAAGACACAGCAACAAAAGGCAATAACGAAAGAAAAAACGACACTATCAGTACCAGATGAAATTTTAAAATATAAAGAATTATTTGATTTGGGTGCAATAACGGAAGAAGAATTTGTGGCGAAAAAAAAACAGTTGTTAGGATTGTAAAATAGAAAAAAAGGGCACTTGCCATCCGATAGGTGTCCTTTGCATATTCGCATTACCAAATTTCGTGCAATGCATAAAAATAGTAATGTGGACATAGTGAGATGGCCTGCAATTTTGTTAATCAACTCTACGTTCCGTAGATTGCCTCTCCCGCTTCGTAGGTTTAGAATGATAATAAAAAAACTAGGAGGGAATCTGATTTATGGACAATATGACGGCGAAAGTAAGTTGTTTTGCAAGGGCCTATCATCACAAAAATAATTCCGTACACTGTGGATAAGCAATTGGCACCATCGGTTCTTGGTCGAAGTGCATTTTGCGAAAGAAAACTTGCGGATGAAGAGAAAAAATCTGGATACGACAGCCGTGTATGTTCCCTGCAATCTTGCCGAAATCTCATGGAAAAACAAACTAATCAAGGCCGGATATGAGAAGGGGGAAAAAACTTTTGGAAGTTTATTGAGAATCAGTTATTATCTTCAAAAAGAGGATTTTGAAAAACTCCTTATGAACTTAAGTGAAATTATGGCAGTGGATTCGGCAGTATGTTTTGATTATCCTTCAATCGAGGAGAGCAGTGAGACAAGAACAAATCAGATGCTGGCAGCTGGAGCGGGAGAACAGATGAAAGCATCAGAAGGAGTTCACTATGTGTTAGCAAAGAAAGTCCGTTAAAAAACGAAAGGCAAAGCCATTCCGGCTTTGCCTTTTGCTATGTACATTACATAAAATCGTGAAAAAACACATAAAATAGTAATAAGTATTGAAAGAAAGGGGGATTAGTGGTAATATTACATTACTAAATTTTGTGCAATGCACAAAAATAAGGAGTGAAAAGTATGGAAATTAAGAGAGACATATATCTTGAACAGTTAAAAATAAGAAAAAATAATGGAATGATAAAGATTATTACTGGTATACGAAGATGTGGAAAATCATTCTTATTGTTTGTTTTGTATAAGAAATATTTGTTGGAGAATGGTGTAGACAAGGATCATATTATTGAGATTGCATTAGATGGTATTGAATATGAGGAACTTAGGGATCCTAAAAAGTGTTTTCAATATATAAAAAATGAAATAAAAGATGAGCAGATGTACTATCTGCTTTTGGACGAGGTACAATTTATGCCTCGGTTTGAGGAGGTGCTGAACAGCCTGCTTCGTATTCACAACATTGACATGTATGTAACGGGAAGTAATTCAAAATTTTTATCAAGTGATATTGTAACCGAATTTAGAGGAAGGGGAGATGAAATTAGAATCTATCCCTTATCTTTTGCGGAGTTTTATGCGGCTTTTGGGGGAGATTATGATGACGCATGGAATGAGTATATGATATATGGTGGACTTCCGCAGGTGGTACAATTTTCAGTAGAACGTCAAAAGGCAGAATATTTAAAAAACATATTTACAAATGTTTATATTAAAGATGTGGTTGAGCGTAATAAGATTCATAATGTTGATGAAATAAATACTCTGATTGATATTTTGGCATCTGCAATAGGAGCATCGACTAATCCAACAAAAATATCAAATACTTTTAAAAGTGATCGAGGCATCATTTACAATAATAAAACGATATCGAACCATATTGATTATTTGGTAGAAACATTTCTGATTTCAAAAGCCAACAGATATGATATAAAAGGAAGAAAGTATGTGGGGGCAAATTTAAAATATTATTTTTCTGATGTTGGACTCAGAAATGCCAGATTGAATTTTAGACAACAGGAGCCGACGCATATTATGGAAAACATTGTGTATAATGAGCTGCTTGTTCGTGGATACAATGTGGATGTTGGCATTGTGGATGTAATGGCAAAAAATGTGGATGGTAAGAGAGTTCGTAAACAGTTAGAAGTTGATTTTGTGGTAAACCAAGGAAGTCAGAGGTATTACATCCAAGTGGCTTACGATATGGCTTCTGAGGAAAAGCAAACGCAGGAACTCAATTCATTAAGGAATATTCCTGATTCATTTAAGAAAATAATTATAATAAATGGAACAAAGAAGCCTTGGAGAAATGATGAAGGATTTGTAATTATGGGAATGAAATATTTTCTTCTTAATGCAGACAGTCTGGAATTTTAAGTCGAAAGTAAGTTATGCAAGGTGGAGCTACCGCCCCACCTTGCCATTTTTTTTGAAATGAACATTAAAAGGCTTACAATAGCGATTTATTTTCGCAAGAATTCTTTTTTTTGCTTTTCCTTTTGCCGGAGTTGGCTGATAGTTATTAATGCTGTTGGTTGAAGAAACCTTGCATGGAATGATTTTTACATCATTGGATTTCTGCAATTTGTTCTTTTTGAAAGTAAAGGTCTGCTGGTAGATCATGGTGTCTTTGTCCGGTGGATTTGTGTTGCCGCCAAAGCAGAAATTTGCAAGGCTGTAAACGATATAGGCACCTTTGTATTTTTCGATTCCCTGCAGGACATGCGGGTGGTGGCCGAGGACAAGATTGGCACCCTGTTTTACGGCATAGTGAGCAATACTTTTCTGAATGGCATCCAAAGAACTTGTCTTTTCGATACCGGCGTGCATGCTGACAATAATAAGGTCCGCTTTTTTCTTTTTCAGTTTTTGAATACCGCTTTTTATGTAGTGTTTGCTGGAGGATACACCTTCGAGGCCGTTGACCGCAATCATACCAATTTTTTTACCGTTCGTTTTGTAAATCGAAACTTTACCATAGGAAGCAAAAGGCATCTTATTTTTCTTGAAAACAGAGATTGTGTCATGGTAACTTCCATTTCCAAAGTCACGGCAGTGGTTGTTGGCAAAAGAGATAGCATCTACATTTCCCTTTTGTAAAATTTTCAGATAAGAAGGATTTCCCTTAAACGCAAATGTTTTGTCGGCACGTGTACTTCTTGTTGTTAGAGTGCCTTCAAAATTGACAAGTGTTAAATCGTCTTTTTTGAAAATGTTTTTAACATTTTTAAAGAAATAAGAAGGCGTTTTTTGTTTGTATTTTGCATAAAAATTAACGCTTGCCGGAGATTTATAATCGGAACCGAGCGTACAGTCGCCGGCGGCGCTTATGGTGATTTTTGTTATGCTTTTTTTCTTTTTTGTTTTCTTTTTCGGGGCAGCAGTCGGTTTACTTGTAGCTGCCGGTGTCTGCGTGGCAGAAGGTGTTGCCGTGCCGGCTGGTTCTTTAGTTGCTGCAATGTTGGTTTCTTCACTGCCGGCAGTTTGCGCAAAGGCAGAAACCGGTGATAAAATTGTTGTGCATAAAAGAGCAGTAAAAACAGATAAGGCTGTTAGTTTCTTATTCATTTTGAATCCCCCTGTGTTTTGTTTATGATATAATTATGGTTCCAATTTTTTTTAGCATACAACAAAAGGGAATAAACTGTCAATCATTTATAAGGGCGTTCTCACTCGTTGAGTGCGTAGTGGTATGGGCACTGAAACTACCAGTGCTGCATACCGACGCACTCAAAACCCACAAGTCACAAAGCCTTTCTACAGAATTTACTGGAATCTAGAAAAGAAAACAACCGAATCCTTTTGATAAGCGATAGATAGTTAGTTAGGAAGCGGAGTAGACAATGTGCATACGTTTGGAAACAAATCAGCGAAAAAGTATGCCTGACTTCCCAATTACATTTCAAGCAACTAGTTTGTGACAAATGCTCGGCTGCCAATTTATTTAGTTTCCAGTAATCAAGCAGAAAAACTTTGTGATAAGTGGGTACAAACACGTGGGTATCTGGCATGTGTTGTTTACATGCCGATACCCTTACGCGTTTGTTTAGCGAGAGCGCCCACGAATTACAAAGTTTTTCTGCTGAATTACGGAAACCAACTAAATTGCCCCCGAACCTTTGCACACTATCATTGACAACAAATACATAAAATGTTTATAATCTATATGGATATATGAAAAAAGATGGGGTGGAGAAGAAAGATAATACTAAAGGGAAGGTTAAGGGATATTTTATGTATGAAAAGGAAAAGCAGAGGGAGAACCATCTGATTGTGTTGTTAGTGTACACATTTTTCTCACTTATTTTGATGGGAGAATCACTTTTGCTTGGCTGGGAAGTGGGAGCAATTGTGCTTTTGCTGACAGCGTTGATTGGAAGCTGGGTGATTTATATTACCGATATGGTTTCCGGAGGAATGCGGCTGTGGCTGTATTTTGCATTGACGATGATATCTTGTTTTTTTTACGGAATTCATCAGACAAGTGTGTTTGATTTGGCACCACTTATGATTCTGATTATGATTCTATTTTCAATAACGGAAAAATCAAGTATTATTAGACTTTGTGTGATTACATATTATTTGACAATGTGCTATGATTTTATCTTTGTTCTGAATCATGCCATTGAATTTACAGCACTTACAGTGACTAGGACGCTTTTGCATCTTGGTCTTGTTTTGGTGTCCGGATGTCTTGTGAATCTTGTATTGAAAAGGCGGAAATCAGAGCGTGTATATTCGGATAAAAAAATTGAAAAATTAGAAGAAACAAATCGCCGTGTCGAAGATTTTCTTGCCAATGTTTCTCATGAATTGCGTACACCGATTAATGCGGTTACAGGTATTTCTACCGTCATGCTGCAAAAAGAAGAAGAGCAAGAAAAGAGAGAGCAGTTATCCTCAGTACAAATGGCTGGAAAACGATTATTTGGTCAAATTGAAGATATTTTAGATTACACAGAAATTGACACGAACAAAATCCGGCTCAGCGAAGAAAATTATACACCGTCTCTGGTTGTAAATGATTTGGTTTCGGAGTATTGGTTAAAAGAAGAAAAACAGACCGAACTGCTTTTTGACTATGATACAAAAATTCCACCGGTTCTTTTTGGCGATGAGCGGAAAATAAGAAAGATATTAAAACATCTAGTGGATAATGCGATGAAATTTACGCAAGAGGGCGGTGTTTATGTCAGAATTTTTTCATTAAAAAAATCTTATGGAATCAATTTGTGTATTGAAGTAAGTGATACAGGTGTCGGCATTGCGAAAGATGAACTGGAAAGAATTACGGAGCGGTTCTACCAAACAAGTACAGGAAGAAACCGGAAGGTGGGGGGACTTGGGTTAGGTTTGTCTATTGTGTACGGAATGGTTCGTGTGATGAATGGGTTTATGCGGATTGAAAGTGAAGAGGGCAGGGGAACTACGGTTACGGTTAGTATTCCACAGCAGGTGGTAGAGGAAGATATGGAGCAGCCGATTATTGATAGCAAAAACTTGTGTGTTGCGTGTTTTTTGATGACGGAAAAATATGAAGTGCCACAAGTAAGAGAGTATTACAATAAAATGATTGCGCATATGGTAAAACAGTTTGACATCCCATTGCACCGTGTTACGAACCGGGACGAGTTGGAACAGTTACTGGAAATGACACCGGTGACGCATTTGTTTGTGGGTGAGGAGGAGTATCAGGCAAATAAGAATTATTTGGAAATGACAGATTCAAAAGTGCGGATTGTTGTTGTGGCAGGAAAAAATATTATTCTGCCGCAGGAAAAGCGGATAGAAATAATTCGGAAGCCCCTTTGTACACAGTCTGTATTAAATATTTTAAAGGAAAAGGAAAGTGATTTGTCAAAAAGAAAGAAACGAAAAATGATATGCCCGGGAATTAAGGTGTTGGTTGTGGATGATGAGCCGATGAATCTGACCGTTGCAAAGGGGATTTTTGAAAATTATCAGATGATAGTAAAAACTGTAATCAGCGGAAAAGAGGCAATTGCGGCTTGTGAAAAGGAAAGATTTGATATTATTTTCCTTGATCATATGATGCCGGAAATGGATGGTATTGAAACGTTAAAACAACTTCGTAAAATGCAAAAAGAGAGTGGTCAGGAATATATTATTGTTGCATTTACGGCAAATGCAGTCAGTGGAGCAAAGAAAATGTTTATGGAGGAAGGTTTTGATGAGTTTGTTTCAAAACCGATTGAGACAATGACACTGGAACGAGTTCTTTGCAAGGTGCTTCCGAAATCGTCGATTACCTATGTCAGTGAGGAAAAAGAGGCTGTAAAAGCGGACGAGAGGAAAACGAATTTTGACAGGAATGCTGGGCTGCAATACTGCCGTGGAGATGAAATGTTTTACAGGGAATTGTTAGCGCAGTTTCACAGTGAGTCGGTGAAAAAGAGACAAATGATAGAAGCGGATTATGAGCAGAAAAATATGGAAGATTATCGGATTCGTGTGCACGCCTTAAAGAGTACGGCGAAGATGATAGGAGCAGAGAATTTGTCTGATCTGGCTAAAGATTTGGAAATGGCAGCGAAAGAAAAAGACTGGGATTTCATTGAGAAGAATCACAAAGAAGTTCTAGACCAGTATGCAGCGGCGGTTGTGGAAATCGGCAGCCTGCTTGGTACTGTGTTGGAAGAAGAGGAGTTTTCTGTAACGCAAATAAATAGCGAAAAATTATTGGAAGAATTAATGATTTTGATGGAAAAGTTGCGTGCTTACGAAATAGATGAGGCAGAAAAAATTATTCAAAAACTGCAGCATATAAAGTGCGCAAACTTGTCGGGGAGAGAATTGATTGAGGATATTAAACAAGATGTCACGGATTTTGAATTTGACCGGGCACTTAATAAAACAGAGAAGCTTTACAAACGTGTGGAAAGAGGTGAATGCGAATGAATCCAAAACGATTGATACAAGTGTTTAAGAATCATGAATTAGGGCTTCAGGAACGATTGTTCCGCCTTCTGGTCACGATTGGCTTAATGGGACTGGCAATGGGAATTCTTGTTGGTCTTGTGTTAGGAGAAAGTATGGCAAACACCCTTTCACTTCTTGTGGTATTTGCGCTTGCGGTTGCGATAACGTATTTTTCTATCCATTTTCATAAAATTCAAATAGGAGCAGTGCTGATTTCCGTTTTGCTGATTTATTTTGCGCTTCCTTTTAACTTTTTGACAAGTGGAGGAATTTATGGAGGCGGCCCGATTTGGCTGATGTTTGGCGTTGTTTTTGTCTGTCTGGTAGTTGAGAAGAAGGCAAAATACATATTGATTGCCAGCAGTTTCTGCCTGTATGGCGCATGTTATCTGACGGCTTATTGGAATCCCAGAATTATGGAATTACACACGACTCAGGCAGCCTATGTCGATTCCTTTTTTACACTGGCAGCAGTGACGGTTCTTGTGTGCAGCATGATTTTATTTCAGAATGCGATGTACCGGAAAGAGAATAAGATTGCAAAGGAGCAAAAAAAGAAAATTGAAGAATTAAACCGAATGCAGAATCATTTTTTCTCAAGTATGAGCCATGAAATCAGGACACCGATAAATACTATTATTGGACTGAATGAGATGATTTTGCGAGAAGAAATTTCGGATGAAGCAGCCGGCGATGCCAAGAGTATTCAGGGGGCAAGCAAGATGCTTTTGACGCTGATTAATGATATATTGGATATGTCAAAAATTGAATCGGGCAAAATGCAGATTGTTCCGGCCGTTTACGAAACAGGAGATATGTTATCCGATGTTGTGAATATGCTTTGGATACGGGCAAAGGAAAAAGGGCTTAAATTTCATATCAATGTGGACCCTTTGCTGCCATCCCAGCTGTTTGGCGATGAAGTGAGGATTAAACAGATTCTCATTAATGTATTAAATAATGCGGTTAAATATACAAAAGAGGGGGCTGTTACTTTATCCATTCAGTGCAAAGAGCAGGAGAACGGAAATGCATTAATTTCTTATTCGGTGACGGATACCGGAATGGGAATTAAAAAAGAAAGTATTCCGTATTTATTTCAAGCATTCAAACGCATTGACGAGAGTGAAAACCGCTATATAGAGGGAACCGGACTGGGACTTTCGATTGTGAAGCAGTTAGTAGAACTTATGGGAGGTGACATTTCCGTAAACAGCGTGTATACAAAAGGCTCCACATTTATCATTACAATTCCACAAAAAGTGGTAAGCAATGAAGAGATCGGTGAACTGGATTTGGAGACAAGACATGGTACAAATCAAAGAGAATCGTACAGACAAAGTTTTGAGGCAGAAAAAGCACGCGTCTTAATTGTGGACGATAATGAAATGAACCGGATGGTGGCAAAAAAACTGCTTCGTGACACAAAAGTTATGGTGGATACGGCAGAAAGTGGAGAAAAGTGTTTAAAGAAAAGTCTTCAGACGAGATATGATGTTATTTTTATGGATCATCTGATGCCGGAAATGGATGGTATTGAATGTCTGCATGCGATTCGGACCCAGATGGGTGGTTTCAATCAAAATACGCCGGTTGTGGCACTGACAGCAAATGCCGGAAGTGAAAATAAAGCACTTTATTTTCGCGAAGGATTTGATGGGTATTTGTTAAAACCGGTCAGTGGTGAACAATTGGAGGAAGAACTTATTCGTCATCTTCCTAAAAATCTTATCAGGCAATTCAATGCGGAAGGAACCGTGGGAATGATAGAGGCACCGATTTTAGAGCACAGGAAAAAAGTGCCGGTTATGATATCAACGGATACCACATCCGATTTACCGGATTATCTCATAGATGAAAATTTAGCTGCTGTGATGCCCTATCGCGTGAAAACAGAGGGGGGTGAATTTTTAGATGGTGTGGAAACGGAGACAGATGGTATCCTTGCCTATATGAAAGAGCGTGGTGAAATGGCGCAGTCGGAGGCACCAAAAGTAAGTGATTACGAAGAGTTTTTTGCCGAACAGCTTACGAAAGCGCAGTTTGTTGTCCATATTTCTATGGCAGAAAGTGTTAGTCCCGGATTTGCGAATGCGCTGGAAGCGTCAAAGGCGTTTGATAATGTTATGGTTATTGATTCCGGACAATTGTCAAGCGGTATGGGACTTATCGTTTTGTATGCCCTATCTTGTGCTGCCAGCGGAATGGGAGCCGGGGATATTGTGCAGAAACTTAAGGCTTATAAAAAACAGATTCAGACAAGTTTTATTGTAAGCGAGACGGGATATCTGATGCAGGCAGGAAAAATTTCGGAAAAGGTTCATAAACTATGTCAGGCATTTATGCTCCATCCTGTAGTTGTTCTAAAAAATGGCAGGATGAAAATAAAGAAAATTTATGTTGGCAGAAGAAAAACGGCATGGAAGAAATACATTACTTCCACGTTTAATAAAGAGCTTCATATGGATAAAAAGATGCTGTTTATTACCTATGCAGGACTAACGAATGATGAGTTAAAGGAAATTACAAAAGAAGTAAGAGAAAAAGATGCAATCGAGAACATTATTTATCAAAAGGCATCTCCGGCGGTTGCTATTAACTGCGGACCGGGTACCTTTGGAATGTTATTTGCAAAGATGGATGATGAATAAAACGTATGAGGTGATAGCAAGATGAAAACAATATTAGTTGTAGATGATGATAAACTAAATCTTTCGGCAGCGCGGAAAGTGTTAAGTGGCGAATATAAGGTAATCCCTGTTGTGAGGGGAACACAGGTATTGTCTTATTTGGAAAATGAGGAATGTGACATGATTCTTTTGGATATCAGTATGCCGGAAATGGATGGCTTTGAACTGCTTAGAAAAATTCGGACGATGGAGAACGGTAAGGACATTCCCGTGATTTTTCTTACGGCTGACAATGATACCGAGACGGAGACCCGCTGTTTTAAAGAGGGGGCCATTGATTTTATTGTAAAACCTTTTGTGCCGGCTGTTATGCAGTCAAGGATTGGAAGAGCACTTGAACTAGAAGAACTTCGGCGTGGCCTTGCGGATAAATTAGAGAAGAAAACCCGTGAAGTATCGGATATTAGAAGTAAATCTTATCAGGATGTCCTAACCGGTCTTTGGAATCGCGCCTATACAGAGAATGCTGTAAATGAAATGATTTCACAGGAAAAAAAAGGTGCTCTCTTTATGCTTGATATGGATAATTTTAAAGCAGTTAATGACAATTACGGTCACATTGCCGGGGATGAAACGCTTAAAGTGTTTGCCGGTACTTTAAAGAAATTTGCAGGGGAGGGGGATATTCTTTGCCGGATTGGTGGTGATGAGTTTATGATTTTTGTAAAAGGTGTTACAGAAAAAAGCGAACTTAGCAGCCGGGCGGCAGGTATTATTTCTGATTTTCAAAAGAAATTTGCTGCATTGAGCTTTGAAATTGAGTGTTCCGTTTCTATTGGAATTGCACAGACGCCGGAAGATGGGTTGGAATTTAATAAACTTTACAATTCAGCAGATAAAGCGTTATACTATGTGAAGCAGAACGGAAAAAACGCATATCATTTTTTCAGTGATAAGTTACAGAAGGAGAAAAGCCGTGCCGGAAAAATTGTTGATCTGAAGTATATTAACAGTTTAATGAGCCGTGCAGATGATGGACAGGGTGCATACTTTCTTGATATAGACAGTTTTCATCATGTTTATAATTTTATCTGCCGTTTTGTAAAGAGAAACGAAAAGGATGTTCAAACCGTGTTATTTACGGTGAATGAGGAAAATCAGGAAATTGATGTGACAGAGATGGAACTGATTTTGGAGACCTTGGAGAAAGCAATTTATACGTCCTTACGCAGGTCGGATGTATCGACGAGATATTCCAGTAAACAGATTGTGGTAATTCTTATGGATACGGACGAAGTAAATGGAAGTATGGTTGCGGATCGTATTTTGGATTGTTTTTATAAAATGTATTCGCATCAGGAGGTGCAGATCGATTATGACATCGCGTGCATCAGTCGATAGAACTTATATTGCAATTGATTTAAAATCGTTTTATGCTTCTGTGGAATGTAAAGAACGAAATCGTGATCCACTTACTACAAATCTTGTGGTGGCAGATCAAACAAGGACAGAAAAAACAATTTGTCTTGCTGTTTCACCTGCTCTTAAAAGTTATGGAATACCGGGGCGGCCACGGCTTTTTGAGGTTGTTCAAAAGGTGAAAGAAGCAAATTATAAACGCCGGTATCAGGCACCGAATCGAACATTTCTAGGTGCCTCGGATGACAGTGTGGAACTAAAAAAAAATAAAACTCTTGCCATTGATTATATTGTGGCACCACCCAGAATGGCATATTACATGGAGTACAGCACAAAAATTTACGATATTTATTTGAAGTACATTGCGCCGGAGGATATGCACATTTACTCGGTAGATGAGGTGTTTGTGGATGTGACCGATTACCTTTCTACCTATGAAATGACGGCAAGAGAACTTGCCATGACAATGATACAGGATGTTCTCAAAACAACCGGGATTACAGCGACAGCAGGAATTGGCACCAATATGTATCTTTGTAAAATTGCGATGGATGTGGTGGCAAAACATATGGATCCGGATAAAAACGGGGTGCGGATTGCGGCGTTAAATGAGATGTCGTATCGGAAGCTCCTCTGGAATCACAGGCCGCTTACCGATTTTTGGCGTGTGGGTCCCGGCTATGCAAAAAAATTGGAAGCAAATGGTCTTTATACGATGGGCGATATTGCCAGATGTTCCATTGGAAAACCGGATGAGTTATACAATGAAGAACTTTTGTATCAATTGTTTGGTGTGAATGCGGAACTCTTGATTGACCATGCATGGGGGTATGAGCCGTGCACAATTCAGGATGTTAAGGCGTATAAGCCGGAGACGAACAGTGTGAGTTCCGGTCAGGTTTTGCAGTGTCCCTATGATTTTGATAAAGCGAAACTGGTGGTAAAGGAAATGACGGATTTGATGGTGCTTGATTTGGTTGATAAAAGACTTGTTACAGATCAGATTGTACTCACGATAGGGTATGATATTGTAAACTTGACAGACCCATCAAGAAATCGAAGCTACAAAGGAGTTGTAACAACGGACCGTTATGGAAGAAAGGTGCCAAAACATGCACATGGGACAACTAATTTAAAAAGGCAGACTTCATCCACTGCTATAATTATGGATGCAGTAATGGAATTATATGACCGGATTGTAGATAAAAAGTTATTGGTTCGCCGGATTACCATTACAGCGAATAAGTTAGTGAGTGAGGATTTGGTGCAGGAGAAAGAAAGCTATGAGCAGCTACAGCTTTTTACGGATTATGAAGAAGTAAAACGGGGGCGCGAGAAAGAAGAGGCTGCTCTTGAAAAAGAAAAACGAATCCAGCATGCGATGCTTGATATTAAGAAAAAGTTTGGAAAAAATGCAATTTTAAAAGGAATGAATCTGGAAGAAGGTGCAACTGCCAAAGATAGAAATTCACAGATTGGTGGACACAAGGCATAATCGGATTCGAAAAAGGAAAGGAGGTCAGAAAATGCTGAATAATGAAATTAGTCATAAATACGATGACATTCTTTCTATGCCGCATCCCAATTCCAAAAATCATCCGCGCATGGCAAGAAGAGACCGGGCGGCGCAGTTTTCCTCATTTGCGGCACTGACCGGACATGAGGAGGCAATTTCCGAGACGGCTCGTTTGACGGATGAAAAAGCAGCGCTTGGTGAAGATGTGATGGAGCGGCTTGATTGGATTTTTATGCAAATAAAAGCCAAAATGAGTGAAAATCCGGAGGTGACAATCACATATTTTCTGCCGGATGAGAAGAAAGCAGGCGGGAGATATGAAAGTTATGCCGGTGTGGTAAAGAAAATGGATGAATATAAACGCGAATTGGTTTTTAACGACCATACGGTCATACCAATGCACCAAATTGTAAATATTGAGGCCGACTGGCTGGAAAGGAGTTCAAATGAAGACATTACTTGTGATTGACATGCAGAATGATTTTATTAATGGAGCGCTGGGAACAAAAGAGGCGGAGGCAATTGTGCCATTTGTAAAGGATAAAATTAAAGAATACCGGGAGGCAGGGAATCCGGTTTTTTTCACCCGTGATACGCATGGAGAGGATTATCTGGATACGCAGGAGGGAAAAAATCTGCCGGTGAAGCATTGTATCGAAGGAACTTTTGGGTGGCAGATTTCAGATGAGATTGGTTTTAGTGAGGACGATATGGTGTTTGATAAAAATACATTTGGATATGATTGGTCGCAGGCGGTTTTGGCACAACCGGAATTGTTTTTTGGTGATGAAATCGAATTGATTGGGTTATGTACGGATATCTGTGTAATTTCAAATGCAATGGGATTAAAAACTGTATTTCCGGAAACTGTTATTTCCGTGGACGCAGCGTGCTGCGCGGGAGTGACAAAAGAGTCCCACGAAAACGCGCTGGCGTCCATGAAAATGTGTCAGATTCAGATAAAAAATTCACACTAAGTGGTTATGAAAGGATCTGTTTTAAGTCTTCCTCCGGGGTTGATACTTTGGAAATGTGATACTCATCAATCAGATATTGCAGCACATTTTTTGAGAGGAAGGCTGGCAGTGTTGGTCCCAGATAAATATTTTTGATACCAAGGTGTAACAGGGTCAGCAGAATGCAGACAGCTTTTTGCTCGTACCAGGACAGAACCATCGACAAAGGAAGTTCATTGACATCACAGTCGAATGCCTTTGCCAGTGCGATAGCAACCTGAATGGCAGAGTAGGCATCGTTGCATTGTCCCATGTCCATGATGCGGGGAAGTCCGCCAATTTCACCAAGGTCTAAGTCATTGAAACGGTATTTTCCACAGGCAAGTGTCAAAATAACGGTGTCTTTTGGTGTCTGTTTTACAAATTCGGTATAATAATTTCTTCCCGGTCTTGCACCGTCACATCCACCGACTAAGAAAAAGTGTCGGATGTCGCCGTTTTTTACAGCATCAATCACCTGGTCTGCAACACCAAGGACGGTTCCGTGTCCGAATCCGGTCATGACATAGTGGCCGCCATTAATTCCGGTATTTTCTTTGTCTTTTGAATAGCCGCCAAGTGCCAGTGCTTTTTCGATAACCGGTGTAAAATCTTTGTCTTCACCAATGTGTGTGACATTTGGGTAAGAAACGACTTCGGTTGTGAAAACGCGGTCAGCATAACCAGGTTTCACAGGCATTAAGCAGTTGGTTGTAAATAAAAAGGCTGCCGGAACATTGTCAAATTCTTTTTGCTGGTTCTGCCATGCTGTTCCAAAATTTCCTTTCAAATGAGGATATTTTTTTAATTCCGGATAAGCGTGGGCAGGAAGCATTTCTCCGTGGGTATAGATGTTAATTCCTTTTCCTTCCGTCTGTTTAAGAAGCAATTCCAAATCTTTCAAATCGTGACCGCTTACAACGATAAAAGGTCCTTTTTCAACAGTCAGAGAAACCTTTGTCGGAACCGGAGTGCCATACGAGGTTGTGTTCGCACGGTCTAACAGTGCCATACATGCGAGGTTTACCTCACCCGTTTCCATAACAACCGGGAGAAGATGCTCCATATCAAAATCATAGCTAATTACACAAAGTGCTTTATAAAAGAACTGATTGACGGTTTCATCTGTATAGCCAAGCATTTTTGCGTGGTATGCATAGGCTGACATGCCACGGATGCCAAAAAGGATAAGGGATTTTAATGAGCGGATATCTTCATCTGCTTCCCAAATTCGTTTCATGTCATAATTGTCGGTGTTTCCACATGGATTTTTGCATACGCTGCAATCCGGTACAATGATGTGTTTTTCTTCATTTACCCGCTGAATCATTTCGCGCAGCGTATCATCGTTAAAGTTTACATTTGTAATGGTTGTAAAAAGACCTTCTATAATAATCTGATCCGTATTTTCCGTTTTTTTATTGTTTTCGCAGGCACGTGCTAAGCCAATCAGTGCTCCGGTTAATTCATCCTGAAGATTGGCAGTTTCGGCAGTTTTACCACATACGCCTGCACAACCGGTGCATCCGGCACATCCTGCGGTCTGTTCACATTGAAAACAAAACATTGAATTTGTCATGCGTTTTCGCTCCTTTGATTTGTTATTGTGAGCTTATTATAAAAAAATTTAATTAAGAAATATGTTGTTATAACCACGTTTTTTTGACGCTTAACAGGAAATATTTGGATTACGGTTTTGTCGGTGGCTGGTGTATCGGTGTATCGATTGGACAGTGGCTCGGCTTTGTGCTGGAAACGCTGCCGGAATTGCAGAAATTGACAAGATGGCAGCACGTATCCGTACCTTGGCAAAGCAATTACAGGATGGGCTTGCCATGTAAGTAAGGTAAGAGGAAAAGAAACTGCCGGTTCTAAGAACAAGAATTCTAAGAATCGGCAGTTTTTTGAGGGTATTAGAAAATATCGTATTTATATTTCATTACGCGGTAGGCGTAACGTTTGGACTGGTAAGTGAAGGTGCGAATCATTTTTCCATTTTTGTCATACTCGCCGTAGGTGTGGTTCATGCCACTGCTGAATGTGATGTTTTCATCAAAATGCTGGACACTGCTAACAACACTGGAATAAGGAACAGCAAATTTTTTTACAAGCCGGTAGGTCTTTTTCTTCTCATCCACCAGATATTTGTAGTAATAAGAAGCCTTTCCTTTTTTGTAGGAGCCGACGCCTTTATAACTTTTCCAACTGAATTTTGGAAGTGTTTTTGCACTGCCGAAATTGTTGTTGTACAGGTAGAGGTAATACTGCCCATTTGGGAGGGTATCATCTTTTTCTACAGTAATCGTATGCTGACCGGCATGTCCGACAAATTTGACACCGGTCCGCTTGAGAAGATACTTTGCAAGCGATGTCTTTTTGTAGAGGGAGCCGGAGTGGATGATGTACTTGATTTTCGGCTTTTTGTAAATATTGCTGACCTTTACCAAAGAACTTTCTTCCCGGCTGCTCACAATTAGTTCTCCATCATTAATTAAATCTAAGGAATTTAAATGGAGCCAGTCAAGTTCAGTTCCTCCGTAGGTGTTTTTACCACCCTTTCGCTGAACATGTTTTTTTCTGGAAGCCGACATAAGTTTTGCAAAATCAACTAATTTTTTTGTTTTTTTAGTTTTAATATCAACAGAAATAACAACGTCTTCAATTGTTTTTTTCTTCTTATCATTTACAAGACACAGTAATTTTTTATGAGCCGCATCATACATAAAATCGTGGTGGAGTTCGTAACCTTTGAGAGAGATTTGTCTCACGATATGCCCTAAGCGGTTCATGACGGCAAGTTTGTCAATATCATAGGAGAAAATCCAGTTGCCGTCTACGGTGAGAATTCGGTCGGTGCGGTAGCCATTCAGTGGTGTCAAGCCGCGGCTTACACCGTTGTTATCGTAATAGTAAATGTTGGTGGCATCTGATTTATCGTGTCCAAACATGGCATAGAAGCCGAGCGAGACGGCAGTTTTGCTTTTTCCGTTTTTCACTTTTTTGATTTTCGGAATCGCTTTTTCCTTTTTTGGTGTCGTTGAAAAGCGAACAGTCTTTTTCCACTCATTTGCTGCATTGTAGAAATTAATTTCTACTGTATTTTTTCTGCCGGCAGCGAGTCCCGGAATCAGATATTCGTGAGTTAGGCGCACATTTGCTTCCGACCCGCCTGCTAAAGTGCCGGAAATCGTTTCCGCACCTTTGGCTGTAATGGTGTACTTGGCGTAAAGTGGTTCTGTAGAAACCGCATAAAAGTAAATAGAGGTACTCAGTGTGCCATATGGATTTTTTACTAACAGAGGGGCATCCAAAGTTCTTTTCCCCTTTTTCCATTTGGTCAGATAAGAAGTTGCTTCCCTTTGGTATTTGGTCGTATAAACGTTTTTCGTACTGTGTTTGATAGTAAGTATTTTTGCCTGAGATTTTGTGGCACAAACGAGGGTGCCGCAAAACAGAAGGAAAAACATACTTACCAGTAGTTTCTTTTGTTTCATCGGGTGGTCTCCTTTTCATAGTATACATCAGTAAAATCATATTTTATTACGCGGTAAGCGTATCGTTTTGCGGCATAAGTATATGTACAAATCATGTTTCCTTGTTTATCGTATTCGCCATAAGTGTGATCCATGCCGCTGCTGAATGTGATGTTATTTCCAATATAATTCACTCCGCTGACCACACTGGAATACGGAACGGAAAACTGCTGAACCAATTCGTATGTTTTTTGGTTTTCATCGACTAAATATTTGCAAAAATAGGAGGCAGTTCCTTTGCGGTAAGTGCCGACGCCCGGATAGAGGCTCCAGTCAAATTGAGGGAGTGTTTTGGCACTGCCAAAGTTATTATTGTACATAAACAAATAATATTGTCCATTTGGCAGTGAAGCATCGTGTTCTACTGTAATCGTGTGCTGACCGGCATGTCCGACAAAGTTCCCTTTTTGTTTTAATAGCAGTTTTTCATATTTGGTTCCTTTATAAAGAGAGCCGCTGTGGATTAAGTAGTCAATGGAAGGATTCTCGTAAATATTATTGATTTTAATAATTACGCTTTCTTCCCGGCTGCTGAATACGGCATCTTTATCATTAATCATATCCAGAGAATTCAAATGAAGCCAGTCAAGCTCAGTTCCGCCATATGTATTTTTTCCGCCTTTGCGTTGTACGGATCGCTTTCTCATGGACTTCATCATTTTCTCAAAATCGACCAGTTTTTTTATTTTTCCGGTTTCAATATTGACAGAAATCAAAACATCTTCAATTGTGTCTTTGTCGGTATCGTTGACAAGACATAAAAGCTCATTTCGTTTTTCATCGTACATAAAGTCATGATGAAGTTCGTATTTGCCAAGAGAAAGTGTCTTTTCGACTTTTCCCAGTCGGTTGACAAATGCAATGTCTGTGAGGCTGTAGGAGTAGACAAGTTTACCATCAATCGTTAAAATACGGTCGGTGCGGTAGTCATTCAATGGTGTTTTTCCCCGGCAGATACCGTTATTGTCATAATAATAAATATTTTTTGCCTTAGATTTATCATGTCCCAAAACGGCAAAAAGTCCATCGGTCAAAGAAGATTTGCTATTCCCCTTTTCCACTTTGGTAATGGCAGGAATCTGTTTATCCTTTTTGAGTGTGACAGTATATTGATAGGTATGAATCAAATTGTTTCCTGCGTCATAAAAAGCAAGGGAAAAATGATTTTCAAGTCCCGGTGCCAGTCCGGTAATTAAGTATTCATGTGTTTTTGTTACGCCGGAATCGGAATCATTTTTCAAGCGGTGTTTTATCACGCTGCCATTGTTACAGGTCACTTCACAGACGACATAACTATCCTGTTCCGATACGCCGTAATAATAAAAGGAACCGGTATTTGTCCCATATGGATTCCAGACAACAAGTGGATCTTCGATTGTGTAGGAATTATTGTTTTTCATATTTTGAAGCTGGTTGTCTGCTTCTGTCTGGTAAGCATCCTCATAAATATTTTTGCTTTGGTGTTTGATATCCTGAACCGGAAAATCTTCACTGACTAAACCGGTATGTTTTTTTTGCTCGATTTGTTTTTGTCTTATATAATGCTGATAGCAGAATAGGCAGACAAAACCGATTAAAAGAATACCAATGATGCTTATCCAAAGTGTTTTTCTTTTCATGCGTGTACTCCTTTTTATGTAATGATAGATTTAGTGTAAAAAATAATTATGTCAAAACAATTTCAGGTAGGTGTTTGGAATAGGTGTTCGGGGGGGGATTTTATTTGTTTCCGTAATTCGGCAGAATATCTTTGGTCTTGTGGGCGCTTTCGCTCGTTGAGTACGTAGCGGTATGGGCACTGAAACTACCAGTGGTCTCCGCTCCGCTTCGGTCGTTG
>OGRI01001072.1_pt1 | contig 24627 bp, 28 predicted proteins | sample 1553391 | NCBI WGS metagenome assembly OGRI01 (sample SAMEA2580052, study PRJEB22360) | human gut metagenome | reverse complement strand
CCTCATCCATTCTTCAATCGCTTCAAATATCCGATCCATGAGTCATCTCCCTCCTGCTTCTCTCAGCTGAACAATCCGGACAGTAACGGTACCAGCTGGGTGCCGATCAGAACGACACCACCTCCTGCCATCAGCTGCTTGATTCCCTGGGACTTTGCACCTGGGTTATCGTTTCCATATCCTTCCAACAGGTTAATAACCCCCCATACTGCAAGTCCGGCTCCGATTGCCACCACAAGTGTCTGTAAAATATTGATTGCCTGATTAAAAAACGCCATATTCGTTGTCTCCTTTCAAATCTCTGTATTTCTCTGGTTTCTATCTTTAAGAAGTCTTTTCCGGCTCTGCCCTTACGGGCGGCCTTTCATGATCTCTCAAATCCATCACCTCCCAAAAGGGCAAAGAAAAAGAGCTATGTGTCCGAATCTTTCACATGCTCTGCTTCCTTGTTTTCTGTATTTAATTCTTCTGCCAGACTCTCTTCCGAAAACTCATACAGGTCAAATTCCTGTGTCCTCGTCAGTTTCACTTCCATCCGATGCCGCATATACGCTTCCACATCAAACTCATTTTTCTTATCGTAGTCTGACAACTCCTTATACCGTTTGTGTTTGGTAATATCGAACTTGTCACTGAAAAATGGTCTTACACCTCGAAGCTGCAAGATACATTTGCTGCCATCCATGACCGCAAGTTCGTCCCGGCTCATCAATTCCTTTCCTGTTTTCTGATAGTTCATCCCGTAAGAACGGCTCTGTCCACGGGTGTCCGAAGTGTTATATAAATCAATCGTTTCTTTTCCCAGCGTCTCGGAAATCTCCTTTAGAGTCGAACTTTCCTTACCGCCAAGGAATAACATCGTGTCGCAGTTTCCTAGGATTGTCTCAGCTGCATCTTTGTAGATTGTCTTTAACTGAGACTGCGACTGGAGGATAATGGATGCAGAGATTTCCCTGCTACGAATGGTGGCGATCAGCTTGTCAAACTTTGGAATCTGACCGATATTTGCGAACTCGTCACAGAGGATTCTGACATGATATGGCAATCTGCCATGGTGTACATCGTCCGCCCTGTCACATAACAGGTTGAATAACTGGCTGTACATCATCGCCACAACAAAGTTAAAGGTATCATCCGTATCGGAAATGATAATAAACAGTGCTGTCCTCTGGTCACCTACCATATCCAGTTCCATCTCATCATAGCTCATGATCTCACGAAGCTCTGCAATGTCGAACGGTGCAAGCCTTGCACCACAGGAAATCAAAATACTCTTTGCTGTCTTTCCAGTAACAAAATGTCAATAGTTTTTTAATCACTTTTTTTCGAAAGTGGGCAAAAAAATAGAGCATATGGATTTTTCTTCATATGCTCTACTTTCATATTAATTTTTAGATCATAAAACTGAAATTTGTTGTTCTTCATTCAATTCTAATGTTTACTGGACTTACTGTGATATTTCCAGCTCCCTCTACTGTGTACCACTTACCTTTTTGTAGTTTAATCTTTTCTGATACACCAGATGTAATGTATCCTACCGTGTATGTTTCGCCAGTCTCAATATCAGTAAATATCACATCTGTATCACAATCACCGCTTACTCTAATAGTTTCAAACAGTGGTTGTATTTGTTCTGACTTGAATGCAACTCCGTTTCTCTCTGCAAGTGTGAAAGTATGCGTCCTTTGAATACCAGTATAAAAAAGAATTGCAATCACAATTACCACTATTAAACACGGAATGAGCCATTTCCTTTTCATCTAAAACACCTCCGCAACTTCAAATTTTCCAGCTCGACAAGCTGAAAGTTATCTTCCTGCCAAGGATTTTCCAACAACATAAACACCAACCAGCATTTCTCCAATTGACAATCCCAATAGTAAGCCAGAAATAAAGTCCTTAAAATCCGAACCACCAATTGCATATGAAAGAGCCTGTACTGCAATACCCATTACAATAAGCATAATTCCATATAACATATTTTTTTGCTTTTCTAACTCCTGCGTTCTTCTTAGCAAATCTAAAATCTGCTCATCATCATAGGTACGAACACTATTTTCTTCGGATATTTCACCATCCATCAGTTCTGCCACTGTAACTTCAAGTTCTTCGCATAGGCTTTTTACAATGGAATAGTCCGGCATACACTTACCGGTTTCCCATTTTGAAATAGTCTTATTGGAAACACCAAGTTTCTCTGCTAATTGTTCCTGTGTTAGATTTTTCTGTTTTCTCTTTAATGCTATAAATTTTCCTGTAACTAATTGGTTCATATGTATTCCTCCATTCATTTGATGATATAAAGGTACTTCTTTCATCATTGAAATAAAATCCCTTGTAAGTAGAATATGGGTGGAATCTCTGAAAAAAATGGAATATTTCATAAAAAACTCAACAGAAACTTCAAATTTTCCTGTTATACAAACTGAGATTTATCTTTCTTTTCGCTTGTCCTGCCCTAATGCAATAAATCCAGCGGTAACAGCAAGGGGAAGCATAATATCATGTTCGCCTAATGGGTCTGTTACTATGGAATAAATCAAAAACACCGTACAAACCAGCAATACTGCCAATATAATCCCACGAACAATTTTTCTTGTTTCCATTGCATAACGCTCCTTTACAACTTCAAATTTTTCAGCTCGCAAGCTGGAAGTTATCAATCATCTTTTTTACTATGATTTTTTTGTATGTAACAGCCTATAAGACCCCCAATTGCCAAACCAATAAGTCCCCCTAATGTGTCACTTAAATTCTTTCCAATAACATATCCAACTGCAACCCATATATACCATTTACACATGATATCTGATACCTTCAAATCATTCATGATAATTTTCCTCCCCAAATTCGATTTGTTGCTCAAATCATATCACATTCTCAAACATATCTCAATTCCAATTGTCTCTGTCCCCATCTATTGCATTGCCTTTCGGCTTGCTTCTGCAACCAGCATCCGGTTAATCTTTTCTTGCATGGTTTCCTTTGCATCTTCATTGAAATGATAGCGGACAACATATACTGTCTGCCCGATTTTCTTTGTAAATGTGTTTCCTTCTGTTTTTTTATTCATCATTTTTTCCATAATCATCTATTTCCTTTCTTTCCTGTGCCCGACAGAGAGAGGTTTGCTTCTGTCCCTGCCGGGAGTTTATCGGCACGCTGACAACGCAAGTGTCAACATGGGGTTTGAAACTTTTTTCGGGTAGTTATTTCTGTTTTCCAAAATACTATTGAAAAGTTTTTTGAATGTTCTTGTTGACACCTGTTAAAAAGTAGCTGAAACACCGGTAAATACAAAGGATTTTGGTGTCAACAAAAATGTCAACAAGCAATAAATTTCCGGGTAATCAGTAGCCTTTCGGCATCAAAATCAGCCTTTCTCTCTGTCGGGCAGATCAAATGGCAGCTCCAACTGTTCTGCTTTCGTCAGCTTTGTAAATCCATCTTTATCCGGTTCGTTGCCACCCTCTTCTTCTGCTCCTTCCCTGATCCAGCTTCTCTGTCTGCCATATCCTTCCTTTGAAAATCTGTGGACTCCGGCTCTCTTCCAGCCAGTGATCTGCGTATCCATAATAGAACAGATCTCATTTGTCTCGAATTTTTTCGGCTCCCGGTCAAAATGGTCAAAGGCTTCTTTCCAGATCTGGACGGAACATACATGACTACCTTTATAAGCGTCCAGCCAGCCTTGTATCATTCCTGCCATCGTATCTTCCTGTGTGAACTGTTTTCGGTATTCACTGATCTCCTGCTCCATTTCCTTTGAGAACTTCAACAGGCTGCTCTTATTCTCCGTTGACCAGTAGATTTCCATTGCTTCTGCCCACAACTGGTCAAAATAGGATCTGGCTTCTTTTTCATCATCGAGGATATGCTTCTCTGCCTTACTGCTGTCTATGGCAATCGGCAGGAACCGTCTTGCCCCAGTACGGTCAAAAGGAATGAACTGCCTTGTGTTCGTTGAACCTGCAAAGATACACTGACGCTTCCGGTCTTCCTCATATTTATCATAAGGGTTCCGGTAAGTGTCTTTCTGTCTGGTCAGGAATGACTTGATTTCCTCATTGCTCTTTGCACTGATTGCAGCAATCATCTCCGACATTTCCATAATCCAGTGTCCCCGGAGATGCTCGTATATCTTACTGTCATTCAACTGCTTCAGATCATCAGAAAACCAGTCATCGTTCAATGCAAGAAAACGGAAAAATGTGGATTTTCCGGCTCCCTGCTGACCTACCAGGCAAAGCATTTCATCTGCTTTACAACCGGGACGGTAGATTCTGCTTAATGCTTCCATCAGGAAGTGCTTCACAACCTCATAGACAAAATCCGAAGCATCTGCCCCCATGTACCGTTGCAGGACATAACGGATTCTCTCCTGCCCGTCCCACTCCAGTTGTTCCAGATACTCACAGATCGGGTGGTATGCCCGGCTGTTGGCTTCTATACGGAGTGCCTTATCCATACATTTTTCACTTGTGAGTTTGTAATAGCATTCAAAGAAATAGTAGAAATAAGTCCTGCCATCATCATCCAACTTGCAGACTTCCTCATTCCACCAGAGTTTTTTTACAATATCAATCCTGCCTGTCAGCTTGTTGTATTTCATACTCTCACGCACAAGCGGATCATTTCTCAGCACAACCATATAATTTCCAACCGTTGCTTTCGCAGTTCCTTTCTGTGTATATTCCAGCATCTGTTTCACTTCATCGACTTTGCTTTTATCTACCATCCGGAGCATTTCTTTCATGGCATCTTTCTGTTCTTTTGTGGCGATCTCCTTTATCTTCTCTTTCGCATTGCTCAATCCGCTCCACCTCCTTCCATTTTTCTTTTACAAGTGCTTCCTTATCTGCCCTGTCCCCAAAGAGCAGGATATCCAGATAATACTCAACAACTGACAACTCCCTGAGCGCAGTCATAAACTTTTCATGCCATTCTTCTGTCCGTGTTTTTGGTGCATACTGTTCTTTCCATTCCAGAAGCAGGCTCAGATAATCCAGATAGGCTCTCAGGCATCTCAGATGTTTTTTCTGCCAAAGTTCTTCTGGTGTCGGCTCTGGCTTTTTTGCCGAAACGCTTCTCCTGTTCTGCGGTGATCCCCTGTCCCTGCCGGAATAAGGAATCCCAAAATCATCTGCCAGCTTCATGGCTGCATCTTTCAATCCAATGTCAAACAGTTGTGCCGTAAAATCAATGGCATCTCCTGTACAGCCACACCCGAAACAATAATATCTCCGGTCAACTTTCATGCTGGGTGATTTGTCATTATGGAAAATGCAGCGGATCAGTCCGCTCCTGTTGGGCTTTAACCCATACCTCTCCGCAGCCTGCCGGACGGTCACATTCTGTTTTACTTCATCAAATAATCCCAATTCGTTTCCTCACTTTCTTAAATCTGCTTCCCAAATCTAGGAAACAAGTTTTCACAAAAAACAAAAAAGCACTTTGTCCTGTCCTTACGGAATCAACAAAATGCCCTTATAGTTCCAGATCACTGGAATGTGATCTTCCTTTATTCAGTTGTTTTCTCTCTGCCTCTTCTCTTTGAATCTTTGCTACGTTCAATGCAAGTTTTTCTCTGATTGACGGCTTCACTTCTTTTTTGATTTCTTCAACAACGGCTTTTTTCTTCTCTGGCTGTTTTAACTGACGGACAACCCTCACAACAGCTTTTTCCATCGCATATTCGATTTTTTTAATCAGACCGTCCAGCCTGTTTATCGCATATTCCTTTTCTTTTCGTGATGCCTTACGTTCCGGACTCTGAATCCATCTCTTAGAATCTTCCGCAAGACGAATGTCATCTTTTCTGGTAGCCCGCATTGTTTCCTCTGCGACTTTATCCACAGCCTTGTCATAGGCTTCACTGGATACTTCGTCAAGCAAGGTTTCCACATCTTCAATACGGAGGGTAAGCTGTTTCAGTTCCTCTCTCTGCTCTTCAATCAGCTCGCCCTGACTTAGAATCCGGTCAGAATTGGAAATGAAATTTTCTTTAAATTCTTTTTCCTGCTGTTCTATTTTTTCTTTCTGTGACTGGATAACCTTTTCATTTGCCCTGACATGTTTTGACTGCCTTGCAAGTTCCAGATGATTCGCATTGACCTTATCCCTTTGCTGATTGAGCATTTCCTGCTGAACCGCAATCTCTTCTTTCTGCTTCATTCGGATATAGTCCTGTTTCTCCAGATACTGCCTTCCTCCATAGGACGGTTCTTCGTCAATTTCCAGTCCATGACGTTTGCAGATATCCAGGAACATTGTCCGGCAGGCAGAATCAAAAACAACCTTACGGTTATTTGTCTTTGATCTTTTCTTTTCCGGATTCGGAAGTTCAAAGCCAAGTTCTTCCAGTGCCGCTTCCTGTTTCGGTTCAATCTCCCCATACCGGTTCGTAGCATCGAATACATGACGCTCATGAATATGCGGAGTTGCTTCGTCCATGTGCAGTGACCAGTCAATGATATGCACATTAGAACCAAACCGCTCATCGAACTCTTTCTTGAATTCATCAAAAACCAAAACCAGCGTTTCCACAGAAGCGTGTTCATCTATCGTCCCAAGCTGATAGATACTTTCTTCCGGACAGGTCTTTTTATTTTTCAGAACATCTTCCACCCCTTTACATCTGTCGGGATGTCTTGCTTTCTCATGACGTTTATTCTGGTTAATCACATAATCGCTGTAATGATCCACATAGTATGCCATCTCAATCTGGTTAAAAGAAAAATTATCCTCTTTTCCCCGGTCTGCCATTGTGGTATATCCCTGATAGCAGTCCCAGTAAATATTCTGACGGACACGTTCATTGTCAATATGCTCACTGTGTTCCGGGTCAAATCTCCGGTCATTGTGAAGCGGATTGTAAACACCGTCTTTCCCAGATCTGCCGTTATGCCTTGTGCCTTTCAATTCACATCTCTCCTTTTTTCAAGTTGTTTCCCCGGAGGGGATTGCAGCGAAGCTGCCAAAAGTCTCTGTCCCCGTTACAGACAGTACCCAGTACCATATGGCGAAACGCCATATCACTGGGCAATGGCTGCCGCCCTTAACCTGCTAAGGGCTTTGCCCCTTAACCCCAGCAAGATGCTGCCGCTCTTTGCAATCTGGGCACAAAGGACTTCCAGCCCTCTGTACTCCCAGCAGACAAAACGTAACTCCTGCCGCTGTCCCTTCAGCATGATCTCCGTTCCGTCTGTTTTTCAAAAATCCTCTGCATCGGATTTTGTGAAAATATAAAAATGGGTAAAACAAAGGGCACTAACTTTTTACGGTTAATGCCCTTTCCTTTACTCATTCACTTTTCAGATAATTCCTATATGTATCATTCTGATAATTGCTTCAGAACCATTTTAACAGTCTTCCTAAGTTTCATTCCGTCCCTCAGTCCCAACCGGTAGAAAAATTCTTCTGTCTCTGCTCCACTGTTAAATATCTGGTCGCAATATTTTGTAATGGTCTCTTCCTGTTCCTGTGGAAGTGTTGCGATCACTTTTTTATATTCTTCCTCAACTTCATCTGGTTCTGTCACAGACAGCTGGCTCAGTTTCCAGTCTGCATACTCTTTTCCCATATGTTCCGTTATGGTCAGGTTGATAAATTCTTCAATCTCTTTTGTAATCTTCATTTAAGAATCCTATTCCTTTCTCCAGTGGTCTACTCCATCAATCTGATTTTGAATGTTTCCAGCCACACCACTGCCCAGCCAGAAAGCACAGGCAGGATATAAAGTATAAAACCTGCCACAAGCATCCTGACCGCTTCTGTGCCTGTCTCCTGTCCGAATCCATACCCTAAAACTGCTGTAATGCAGATGATCCCCGACAGGATATGAAATACCGTTGCCGACAGCCATGTGAAGAACATAACCACCAGTTGTATCATTGTCAGGCATATACGCACTGGCAGTAATACGATTTTCACAATAATTCTTACAACAACCATGACTGTCCACCCCTTTCACTGTTTCAGATAACTACGATAGCTGTCTATCACAGAATCTGTCACACCGCTTTTGTAAATCTTTCGGATATCAACGATTTTTTCATCTTTCAAAAGTTTCAGCCAGTCCAGTAAATCTTTTCTGCTGTTTGCAAAATTACAACATCTTCCGTCTGCGTATTCAATCCGGTATCTCATAAGTCCCTCCTACACATACACCAGTTCATTTAAAATAATTTCATCTACCCGGCTTCTTGCATTGTTTGCCCGGCGAACCCATTCCATCTGATCTCTGCTTTTCAATTCTTTCGTAATGCCTTCCTGCTCCATAATCTGTTCCATGAGGAAATCCCTGCGTTCCAAACACTGCTCATTCAGATCTGCGAGATACGTCCAGAGCTTACCACTCAATGTCAGATAGGAATACAAGCCACTCTTGTAATCTTTCAGATAGTTTCTGTGAAGACTTCCATAAAAACCAATCTCTCTTTTCTCTTCGGGTACTGCGATCAGTGGCAGATAGATTTCCCCGACAAGGATATAATCCAGACCATTACTGTTATCGTGAATGATTCTTTCTAATTCGCTCATGCTGATGCAACTCCTTTCTTCGGTTCTGCTGGTGGAAGCAGTGATACCGGCACGAACACACCCTTTGCAATATCTTCCTGACGGATTTCCTCTTTTTTTGCATCCATCTCAGCTTTCTTTTTTGCCTTTGTCCGTTCATAGTATTCTTGCTGCTTGCCATTTGCTTTCCTTTTCAAGTAATTCTGATGAAGCCTGTCTTTTCTGGCTTCCCGCTTCTTCATTTCTTCAATTTCCTCTGGTGTCATTTCCACCTCACCGAAATGTGGAGGTAAATATTTCCCAATGAAGTTAAAATAGATTTCCACTTCCTGAGTTGTCTCAATGCTTCCTTTTCGGTCACGCTCATGAACCACAATCTTTTCTACAAATTCATTCAGCATGTAAGTGGTCAATTCCTCAAAATTTTGGTATTTATCAACCAGAGCAATAAACTTCTCCGCTGATCTGCGGCCTTCTTCATAGCCTGATAATTCAGCTTCCATATCTGCAATTTCTGCCGACAAATCTTTCTGTTCTTTAGAATACTGTCCGTCAAGAATCGCATAGCGTTCATCTGGCAGCTTGCCAAGAATATTGTCCTCATAAATTCTGCAGATCAGTTTTTCCAGTTCCTGCACACGTTTTTTTGCTTCTGCCAATCTGCTTTTCAATCTTGTGATCTCACTGGACTGCTGTGAAGTCTGTGCCTTTTTTACTGTTTCCAAAAATTCTTCACGGTTCAGCTGTGAATACTCTGCAACAGCCTTTAACAGTTCCTTAATCAGCTCCATAACCACATCTGCATTAATTCTGTGCTGTGTCTGGCAGAGTGTTCCAACCGGAACTTTAGAATATGCAGAACAGGTATATTGTGGTACTCGCTTGCCATTATTTACTCGATGTACATACATTTTGGAACCACAGTCTGCACAATACATCAGACCTGTCAAGGGGTGGGCTTCTCCCCATCCATCTGGGTACCTTCTCACATTGCTTCGGATTCTCTGCACATTGTCAAAAGTTTCCTGATCTATGATTGCTTCCTGCGTGTTCTCAAACACCGTCCAGTTATCCTCAGATACATAATGGCTTTTCTTATCCTTGAAATGTTTTCTGGTCTTGAAGTTCACTGTATGACCAAGATACTCTCTTTTCTTCAGAATACCTGCAACAGTAGAAGAGCCCCAGCCATAAGGATCTTTGATTTCTTCTACTCTGCCTTTCCATAATCCGGCATCTTTCTTTGCCATATGAACCGCTGGTATCTCAACCTTATCCTCTTTCAGTGCCTTGGCAATCTGATATGGTCCGTACCCGTCCATTGTCATGTGAAAGATTCTCCGTACAACTACAGCTGCTTCTTCATCAACAATCCATACATTCGGATCATCCTTGTCTTTCAGATACCCATACGGTGTTGTACTTGCCACATGCTTGCCGGATTTTCCTTTCGCCTTGAAAGTTGATTTTATCTTTTTACTGGTATCCCTTGCATACCATTCATTCATGATATTTCGGAATGGAGTAAAATCATCGTCCTCCCGGAAGCTGTCTACATTCTCGTTGACTGCAATCAGGCGGACATTCTTCTGTCGCAGCAATTCCATATATTGTCCGACTTTCAGATAATCTCTTCCCATTCGGCTCATATCTTTAATCAGAATCGTTCCGACTTTCCCCGACTCTACTTCTTTCATCATGGCAAGAAAGCCTGGGCGATCAAATCTTGTACCGGAGATACCATCATCAGTAAAATGAACAAGATTGGTAAATCCATGTTCTTTTGCATATTGTTCCAGCAGTTTCTTCTGGTTTGAAATACTGTTGGATTCCCCGTTTAATTCATCATCACGACTAAGACGTTCATACAACGCTGTCATGAATCCCTGTTTCTCTGTCATAGTCAGATGTCCTCCTTCCTTTGTTTATTAATTGCCTGTTCTCATCCCATATCCGTTCCTGTACCGGGTTCTGATGTTTCCGGGACGTATTAACCAGAAAAGACACGCTGAATGCCTATTCAGTTCTGGTATCACTACGGGCAGACTGTTTCGTTTTCAAGGTTCGTGTAAGAAGTAAAAAAGATTCTTACACTAAACGAAATGCTCAGAGGTCTTTTTACAGCCCCCTTACTGCATCTTTTTTGATTTCGTGTCATCTTTTTAAAGTTCCTTACACAATCTCTGTACTGACGAAACAAAATACGGACATGTTTTGAAATTGTTTTTTACAAAATACAATTTTGTTCTTTAAGGTAAAAAAATAAGCCTCAAGAGACTTTTTAATCATTTTGGAGCTCCAACTCTTTAAATTTGATTGATTAAGAAGTCTCTTCAAACTTACTACACCTGCCGCCAGCTTATATTTCTTATACTGACGTACTGCAAAATGCTCCGGTTCTTCCTTTTCCAGTTCCTCAAACAGCATATCTACTGCATTTTTAAATGTCTCATCATCTTCCCTTGTTTCCGAAGCGTTGATAAACTCAAGCAGGGTCGCAAAGTTCTGTTCTTCTTCCGGTGCTTCATACCAGATATAGCCGATCAGGGCACAGTACAGAAGTCTCTCTGCTTTCGTCCAGAAATCCTCACTGGACTTCTCGCCTTCTCCTTTCGTGTTCACCATGATCGTATTTACCAGTTTCAAAATATCCTTTTCTGAATGGATATAGTGGAAGGGGTTATAGTGCATACTCTTGGAAAAATTGATCGTATTCAATACTTTCACTTTATATCCATGCCGTACCAGCATCTTTCCGCACTCAATGATGATCGTCCCTTTCGGGTCCGTGACCACATAACTGATGTATTTTCCCATCTGCATCAAGTTGGGCTTTACATAAAAACGTGTCTTTCCTGAGCCAGATCCGCCAATCACGATCACGTTCTTGTTCCTCGCAAATTTCGGATTCTTTGGTCTGCCATTCATGGTCAGCCGTTCCGTCATGGTCAGCAGGATATTGTTCTCAAATACCGGGTCGATAAAGGGTGCAATGTCTTTTGCCGTCCCCCATCTTGCCGAACCATACTCCACTCCCTGCCGGAACTTTTTGGCATTTTTCCCTTTCATGTAGACCATAAGCTTCACTGCCACAGCTCCTGTAAGCCCAACCAGTAATTCATTTTTGTGCATACTTGGGAGAATCCTGCTAAATGCCATCTGGAAATTTAAGATTAGCACCATCAATCTTTCTATCATGGAATCACCCACACAGTATTGGTATAACCATGCCAGCTTATTTCCCACATAAAAGATCACAATATACGGAAAATTCATCAGAACAACCCGAAGCAGCTTATGTACATCCACTGGCGGTAATCTCTCCAGGTATCCTTTTCCTACACCAAGCAACTTCTGTAATCTGCTCATAATGACGGCTCCTTCTCCTTTCCTTTTGTTTTCTCCAACTCTCTGTGCTTTGCAAGCGATTTGGTGATTGCCTGCTGTAACTTCTTCCTCACAGATGGTTTTTTGTCCTTATTCAGAGACTTGCCCGTATATTCCTTAAAAGCGGCAGTCATCACATCGGCATCCCTTGCCTTAAAGAACACATGATATCTTGGCGGGTCAGCAGTCACATCTTTTTTCAGACTGAAATCAATGCTGTACTTCTTTGCTACCCGTTCAAAAGACTTGATATTTCCATCTGTGATCTCAATGTTGGACAGCTGTACATTCTGCTTCATCAGCTTATCAAGACTCTGTTTTCCCTTATAGGTCTTGTCCTCCTTTTCCTTCTGGAGCTGCTTCTGGCTTATTTTCTGTCCCTGCTGTTTTTTCTCCTGCTCCATCTTTGCAAGAGCCTTTACCATGGCAGCCTTCAGCAGGTTGGCAGTGACCTTACCACAGCGGATACAAAGTGAGACTGTTTTCTCATTTACTTCATCCTGCAATCACACCACGCCCTTTCTTCTTTCACTGCTGTCTTATCCTCATTTATCACATTGCTGCTCCTTTCCTCTCTTTTCTGCCAGTTTCATATATTCTTTTTCTGATTCTGCCCCCACTTTGATACAGCACCAAAGGATAAATCCATATACCAGAAATACTGCAGCTACAGCAACGATCAATACTGTTTTTGTCATCTTCTTTTCTCCCTTCACTTCTCTTGAAATTTTATAAGAGGGCATCTATGAATCCTGTGTCCATAAATGCCCTCATCCATTACCAAGAAATCCTATGATCTCTTATTTTTTCTTTTTGCGAAGAATCACTGTGCCACCAAGACCAGCCATTCCAGCCCCTGCAAGCAGAATCCAGAACAGAATCGGCGTATTATCTCCTGTCTTTGGTGCAGTCGATTTCTTTGTTTCTTCTGTGGTTTTCGTCTCCGATGTTGGTGTGGTTTCTGGTGTTTCCGTCGGTGTCTCTGTTGGAGTTTCCTCCGGTTTCGCCTCATCCTTCATCACAACTTTCTGGATTTCTCCAGTATCTTTGACCGTAAACTTTACATCCTCTGCAACCAGATAACCATCCGGTGCAGTTTCTTCACGGAGGGTATATTCCCCGATTGGAAGCATCTCAATGTAGTGTGGCTTTTCTTCAGATGTCCAGCTTTCCACGGTCTTTCCATCTTTATCAAGGATCGTCAGTTTCGCTCCTGGCAGCTCCTTACCAGAAATATCGGTCTTAGAAATCTGCACTTTTGTCACATCATCCTTCATTTCCACTTTCTGTACTTCACTGGTATCTTCCACCGTAAACGTGATGCTCTCTGCTGTCACATAACCGTCCGCAGGAAGTGTTTCTGTCATGGTATACTTCTTGCCAGCGGTCAGTTCTTTGATGATATGTGGTTCTTTACCGGAAGTCCATTCATCCACAGTTTTTCCACTCTCATCTGTGACTTTCAGTTTTGCTCCTTCAATCTCCTTTCCGTCTGTCAGAGATGTTTTGGTAAACTCTACGGTTGTCGGCTCATCTTCAAAAGTAAACGCATAAGACAGTGTTTCCTTATCTGCCCCACCATATTCAAAAGTAAATTCCTGTACCTGATCTGTTGTCGCAAATCCTGGTGCCGGGGAAGTTTCTTTCACATAGTAGGTATAGCCAAGTGGCAGATCTGCCGTAAAGGTCAATTTTCCTTCCTTATCCGTAGCCTGCTCCTCAATAACCGTATCCGCTTTCAGAATCACATCGCCTTTTGCATTGACAATATCTTCTTTATTGCACAGGGCAAATACAGCCCCTTCCAGCACACGGTCGGAATCTTTTTCTTTCTTTAACACGTTTACTTCTGCCCTCTGGCGTTTGTTCTGCCAGTCAGCGGAATAAGTAACAACTGCGGTATTCTGGTCACGATAAGTCAGATCCACTTCACGGGTTTCTCCATCCAGGACATATCCACTTGCTGTCTCTTTCTCTTTGACATAGTATTTGCCAAGAGGAAGGTCTGTCAGTTTTGCCATGCCTGTTTCATCCGTCGTGATCGTTGCTACCAGTGCATCTTTCTTGTAGTAATCTTCACTCTCACCATCCGCTGCTTTTATATCTTCTAAGGCATAAACCTCAAAAGTAACATCTTTCAGGGAACCGGAAAGATATTCAAACAGATGCTTCATCCATCCGCCAATGGAATCCAGTGCAGATACTTTCTTCAGGAACTCACCTTTTTTATTAATGATAAGTGTTCCAGTTGGCACTGCATCTTTCATCTCTACCTTCTGGATCTCGGCAGTATCATCCACAGTAAAAGAAACTTCTTCCGCCATCAGATAGCCATAAGGAGCCATTTCTTCACGAAGGATATACGTCTCCCCGGCTGTGAGTCTTTCAATCAGATGTTCCTCACCCTTTACAGACTTCCATGTATCTACCACATTTCCATCCTTATCAAGCACCGTAAGCGTCGCCCCGGAAAGCTCCACGCCTGTCGTAATATCGGACTTCGTAAAGGTTACTTTTGTCGGCTGGTTCTTAAATACAGATTCCAGCTCTACTACTTTCACATCCTGTCCCTGATATTTGGCAGTCACTTCCAAAGTCTCAAAAGAAGAGACATACCCTGCCGGAGCTGCAAGTTCTTTGATATAGTAAGTACTAAATGGAAGGTCAACGTCAAATACTGCCTTTCCATCTTCTCCACTGACTGCTTTTCCAAGTAAGGTATCTGCCTTCACAATCACTTCTTGATGTGCCAGAATATCTTCTTTTGCATAGATACCAAACTCTGCACCTGCCACAACCGTTTCTGTCTCTGCATCCTGTTTTACTACGAACACTTCCACTTTCTGGCGGTCATTCTCAAAGGTTGCTTTCTGCTCGATGACTGGTGTTTTCTGGTCTTTGTATTCAAATGTTACTGTCTGTACTTCTTCATTTAACACAAATCCCTCTGGTGCAGTTTTTTCAACAATCTTATAGGTTCCAAGTGGAAGGTCGGTGATCTGTGCCTTTCCATCCTTATCCGTGGTAACAGTTCCTACCAGTTCCCCGGAAGCATACTCCAGGATACGATTTCCGTTATCATCTTTCTGGAAGTCTGCTGTATAAATATCTTCGGCGGCATATACCTCAAAGACTGCTCCCTCCAGTGTTTCCTTCTGATAAGTAAAATCATCTTTGTAACTATTTAAGACCTCACCCTGTTTTACGATGTTCAGTTCTCCCTTAACCGGATGGTTCTCGTATGCAATCTCGATGATCACATCGCCGGAAGTTCCGTCCATCTGATATGCTGTATTGGAATCTACGTCCACTTCATAGTAATTCTCATTGAGTGTATATCCATAAGGTGCGTTCACTTCCTCAATACGGTAATGTCCGATCTTCAGATTCTGTGGAAGAATTAAGTATCCCTGCTCATCTGTAAAATAAGATTTATGTTTTACTGTCGTCGGATAGGTTGTTACCTGTTCCACATACTTTTCTGTATCCAGGTTAAAAATCTTAAACTCTGTATTCTTCTGAAGGACTGCTTTCTTTGTCTCATCGTCCTGTTTGATGATCTTCAGCTTCGCTTCAAATTCTTTGTCAAGCAGCACTCTCCATACCTGCGGTGTAGTCGGATGATTTTCCGTAATCTGTACGATGAAATCATTGACTGGAGCATAATTATGTGGTGTGGTTGTTTCACGGACGATGTAGGTTCCATAAGGAATCGCAATACTGCGGGCATACCCTTTCTCATCCGTAAAGATCTCTGTTGCACCATTTTCTCCAATCACTACCGGCTTGGCAGAATCAAAGTCATAGCTGCCATCTTCTTTTACTGTCAGGGATGATACCAGATAAGCGGTAAATCCTGCACCTTTCAGTAAATCGGCATCTGTCTTTCCGTTGTTCGCTGCCTTGATAATCTCAAATGGCTGCTTCATCACCTGTTCCAGAGACAGACAGTCACGCTTCACTTCCGCTACAAGATCACCCTCGTAATTGCAGACCAGATCATTTTCTTCTTCATCTGCCAGGTAACCCGTTGGCGGAGTAATCTCTTTTACATAGTAATTACCAAGATATAATCCATCTACGGAAGCCTGTCCATTCTTATCTGTCGTAAGAGTGGCAACCTGCTCGCCTGCTTTGTAGATCACACCAGTTGCTCCATCCGGATGGACAATGTCCTCACGGGCATACAGTCCATAGACAGCCTTTTCTAAAGTAGCATCTCCCTGTGGAACTGCCTTCTTTGTTTCTTTGTCCTGCTTCTGTAAGGAAATCTTTGCTGTCACACGCTCATTTTTGAAGGTATGCTCAAATGTCAGTTTTGCTTCTTTATCGTTTGTATAAGAAAAAGCAAACGTATACACATCATCCGCATTTCTCAGATAACCTTCCGGAGCCTGTACTTCCTTTACATCATAAGAAAATCCCAGCGGCAAGTCTGCGGTGAACTTCGCCGTTCCATCATTGCCAGTTGTCACTTTCTCAATCAAAGTGCCTTTCTTTACGACAACCGTTCCATCTGCATTTTTAATGTCACTGGCTGCATAAAGTCCAAAAATTCCTCCATCCAGAGGATTTTCTGTATCCTTATCCTGTTTTGTCACAATCACTTCTGCTTTCTGTCTGTCATTCGTAAAGGTTGTCTCAGAAAAAACAACATCTACATTCTGTCCTGCATAAGAAAGAGTGACAGACTTTTCTTCCCCGGCATTATAAAATCCTGTCGGAGCCTGTTTTTCTTTGACAATGTATGTACCAAGATGCAGGTTTTTCAGAATGACTGCCCCATTCGAATCTGTTGTCAGATTTTCTTTGACCAGATCACCCTTGCTGTAAACCTTGGCACCATAAGCAGTTTTAATATCTGCCCCGGCATACACATCATAAATCGCACCTTTCTGTCTGCGTTTCTCATACTTAAATGTTGTTCCATTCTCGGTGACATCCGCACCCGTCAGAACCTGACCTTCTTTATAAACAGTCAGCTGTCCCATCTGTTCTTCATCCGGAACAGTCACAGTTGTCGTTTTACTGACTTCCAGTTTTACATTGTAAGCAGTTGCATTGATGCGGTATCCTGTCGGAGCTGTAATCTCTTTCAGATATACAGTGTCCTGTGTCTTAATGATCTGTACAGACGCTTCCCCATTCGCATCGGTTTCCGGTAACTTTGTGATCAGCTTTGTACAGTTTGCATCACTGTATAAACCAAACACGGCACCTGCCAGCTTTACGTCTGCTTTTGCATCTTTTTTAATCACCTTCACACTTGCGTATTGTACCCATGTTACTTTGAAGTCCACATATTTTTCATCATCAACACCTTCACCAAATACCAGTGCCAGGTCCTGTGAACCAGAGCCAGTACTGATCTTATACGCAGAATAATCTTTTGTTACACTGCCCTTCATCGTTGCAGACCAGCTTCCTGCGACATCCTGTACCTGTGTAAGAGGTGCAGATAAGTAAAACTTGGTTCCGCCACTGATTTCTACTGCTTCGCCAGCTTTGCTTGTCTTTCCGGTTGTCACGTTATGGAGTTTCACACCACTTGGGAGTTTCATTGTGATACTCTGAAGTTCATCTGCTTTAAAAGTGATTTCCTTTGTTCTCTGGCTGTTGCCATCTACATAGGCCGTCACATCTGCATCTGAAAAAGACATTGCCACATCCGGAATATCTGGCTGAGAAATACAATAATTATAAAGTTTTTTCGCAAGATTCTGTGCAGTAGTATTTGCACCTGAAAAAGCATCTGAACTGCCATTCGCATACGACGCAGCAAGATGTACCAGAATAAATTTGGCTCCTGCACTCAGATTTCCATAGCCATTTTCTTCTGTAAAAAATCCATCATCGCCAGAGGCTTTTGTGCCATAGTAGCATACTTTAGCCAGTGCTTTGCCATCCCCAACCTTATTGATTGTATATGTTCCCGTACCAGGTCCCGGTTTGGACGGCTGTACACAATAAGCTGTGGCGGACACATTACCGAATTTTACGGTATACTGATAAGTCAGATAAGTTCCATAACCATAATCCGCATATCGGTATTCGGCACCTCTTGTCACTGAAACCTGTTGTGAACTTCTTGCATTTCCTGTTGCCACCATAAATGTCACTGTTTCACCCGGCTCCATCTCATACAAGTCAATTCCTTCATTTTCTGCCTGATCCATTACTTCTGAAACAGTCAGACCAGATTCTTCATCTGTTGTTACTTCCTGTCCATCTGTAAGATCAGTTACGATCTCTTTTGACCCGTCCGAATCAACATCTTCATCCGCATTACCGGAATCTTCTGTTTCACCGGCATTTCCTTCACCAACTGTATTTTCAGAAGAACTCTTTGTCTGTGCTTCTGTTTCCGGCTCTTTTACCGTAATGTTTCTGCTTACTCTGTAAGCTGGGTGACCGCTGACTGGCTCTACTGCATAGACAGCTTTGTAGGTATCCGGTGTATATGCGTCAAAATCTGTACCGGCTTCACTCTTTGCTTCATGGAATAAAACTTTCACCTTTTTTTCATTTACGCCCTCTATACCGGACAGATCGACTTCCACCTCAAATTCTTCTCCATAAGGAATCTCAATATCCTTTGCTTCCACAATTTCATCTTTATCAAGAGTATCCTGCACATCCTGCAGTTCCGGATATTGCTGTTCAAATGAAGTTGGCTCTGGTTCTAATTCAGAAGCAGAAACCGTGACTGGTTGAACGATAACAGACGCCAAAGTTGCAACTGCCATAAATCCCGACAAGAATCTTTTAAATCGCATTTTCATTTTGACTGAGTCCTCTCTTTCTTCGATAATTTACTCCACTTTCGTTCAGGCTTACACCTGCATGAATCAATCATAGGAACCACCTCCCTTGTGTCTTGGATTGACTTTTAAATAACAACAGGATTGAGCTATTTAAGCCGCAAGAGGTAATTCGTAATCATTCCTGCCAAGGGTGCCTCTCATCCGTTGCCCTTCACGTTGTCACCGAATACCCGCCGCCAGATGCGTAGCTGGGAAATTCAGGTATCCTCTTGCTGCTGATATGAAATTGTCAAGGTTCACTTTTAGGAGGGAATTTATTGTTTTGAATTAAAATAGACATTTGCCCCTCCACTAACCGCATGTGTGAAAGGGCAAAAATTAACCTGTTTGAAATTTTTTTAGAAAATTTTTTGAAACAGCAAAAACTTACAAAGTTTCCAGCCTGTCTTTTAGTTTCTGCAATACTTTGTTTTTCCTGTTTCTGATTGTCTTTGTACAACACCCGAAATACTGTGCTGTTTTTTTAACTGTGTACTCTTCAAAAAATAATAGTCTTATCAATTCCATTTCTTCTTCAGACAAATATTTCAGTGCTTCCTGCAGCTCTTGTATTTCTGACACCCTGATGACTATTTCTTCTGGTGATAATATATGCAAATAACTGTTGTAACTCGTTTCTCCTACTTTTTCTATTCCGCATACACCATTTTTCTGCATTTTTTCAAGCTGGTATCTTTCTTTTCTTCTTGACTGGTACCATGCCAGATATACGTCTCTGGTAACTTCTACGAGAGTTTCATTTACACGCAGCACATACCGTTGTCTTTCCTTTGGTTTTTTACCACGCATCTTTTATTCTCCCTTCTGAAGCACTCCGGTCAGTCTGCCTGCATTTCTTCTCATTTTCTGCTTTGCCTGTGAAATACATTTTGATACTGCCGGTTCTGTAATTCCAAACACCCGTGACACTTCTCTTTGTGTCCGTTGCTGAAAATAAATTTGATGGATCACCTGTCTCTGCCGGTCAGTCAGCAGATCCATGAATTCTCCAATAGCTTCTTCTATAATCAGTTTTTCAAGTACATTCTGCCTTTTATCCACCAATTCGCACCAGCCTTCTGAAATATGGCTGTATGAAATGCAATTATTATGTTCTCGTACCTCCCTGTTCCTGCACAGCCGATCTTCACCTTCTAATATCAACCGCACATACCAGGGCTGATTATCAAAAAAATCTTCCTTAACAACTGTTATTTTTCTTCCTGCTTCATATACATAATCTCGACAGGTAAATAAAGGAAAAACCGTTCCATAATCACCTGCACAATAGAAAACATATCCTGTCTGATACGCAATAATTTCCGCACCATCTATCAGTCTATGCTTTACAACTGCCACATCGTTTTCTCTCAAATACCTGGCGGACGGAACCTTTCTTTTTTCTTTCCTGTTACCTACAACCTGTTTCAATTCCTGCAATGTCAGCATAATTACCACCTTTCTGCCTACTGGCAACAGGAGCCCATCAGCAGAAAGGATAGGATTATTACTGATTTACTGGCAAAAGGGCAGTAAAAAACAGCTTCCGGCACACCCGTTTTTTTTAACGAGAGCCTGAAACTTCCTTACTGCCCTTTCTGCTAATTTACAGCATCCTCTATTTTATTTTCCGTCTGATGTCCCGGTCAGACTTCTTTGCATTTCTTTCCGTTTTTATGTTCTTTTCATTTTCCATCAAAACAGAATAGTCTCCCATTGCATCATAGGGACACTGCTTCCGATAGATTAAATTTTCTTGTCTGGTCATCAATCCTGTCTCCCTTCCTTGTTTCTGTCTCTTTCTCTCTGTTTGCTATTTTAACAGCACAAAAAACTATTATCCTTAGCATATATGGGGAGTTTTTTTGTTTTACACCCCATATATGGTGAAATTTCACCTGTACTCATTAAAACTGTCTATCAGCGAATCTATTGTCTGCATAATAATTTTCTGCTCTTTCCATTCCATCTTCTGAATACGATAAAATACTTCCTCAAACTGCTTTCTTTTTTCTGCATCGTCCCCCTCTTTTCCCATCAGGATATTGGCATCTGTTTCCAGGATCTCAATCATCTTCCTGAAAATCTCAACAGACATTGCCGTTTGCCCTCCTTCTATCCTGCTGACCGTATTGACACTGATACCTGCTTTTTCCGCAAAAGATTCCTGTGACAACTTCATTTCCTGCCTGCGTTTTCTGATCCGTTCTCCCAATTCAATAAGTTCTGTGGAAATTGCACGATTGCTCAATACGGTGTCTCCTTTCCTGCAATTTATCCCAGCTTTACGACATTGTGTCGCAAAGTTTCCAGAAAAAAAGCAGCTAATTTTGTCTTAGCTGCTTTTCAAAAGATCTATTTCATTTTATTCTCGGTATTTTATGTATTCCTGTAATAACTGTGAGCAGGAAAACACTAAGATAAATGATTGCCTGTCCAATCATTGCCAGCAATACGACACTTCCTATCAATCCTCCGATCAGAAAATTCATTGTCCATACTGCCAGTGTTCCTCCAAGATCAAAACCTCTTGGAACCATCCAGACACACATTTTTCCAATTCCAAACGGTATCCCCATCAGAAGTAACAGCAAGAAATAATTGCACTTCCCATCCTGGATACAAAACGGTCTTAATACTGTAAACAATACTGTAATCACCAGCACTGGTGCTATCACTTTTTTAATCATCTTCTTCATGTTCCTTTATCCTCCATACATATCGTGATTAACTTCTGCCTGATAATAACTGTTTATCGTTGCCGGGGCATTATACAGGGCGGTCAGAAGATAGGCTTTAATATTCCCAACCTTGGTCGTATTCCGGTTCAGACAGAACAGCACATATTCGATATGCGAATAGTTCAGTTTCATAAACCTGCTTTTTACCAAAGCAACTGGTTTTTCTACTCCCGCAATGCGAATCATACTGTCCTCCGGCATCATCATAACTTCGATCATCAACTCCACCAGTTCATCTACATCTTCCTTGGCATGATATTGATAATCTATGTTTTCATGGATCACCTCACGATATGCTTTCATCTCCTCCATCACATCTTTTTTCTTTTGGAAATTACCTGATATGATTGGATAAGATTGATTTATCTCAGTTTCACTAATATCAGTCTTGTTAATATCAGTATTATTAGATTGTGATTTCGGACATTCTGGATTTGTGATTTCCACTATTCTGGAATGATGATTTTCACTATTTTTGAATTGTGATTCTGGAAATTCTGGATTTGTGGTTTCCACCATTCTTGAATTGTGATTTTCACTATTCTGGAATTGTGATTCCCCATAATCCTGAATTGTGGTTTTCACTACTCCTGAATGATGATTTTCACAATTCAGAGAAATGCCTGTTTTCCCCTTGTTTTCTGCTTCTTGTTGCAAATCTGCACATTCCTTATGTCTTTTCTGTTTCGATTGCAAATCTGCAATTTTTTTATGATCTTCCTGCTCAGATTGCAGATCTGCACAATTACCTGTCGGCTTTTGATCTGGAACCTCTCTGATCATAAAATTTTTCACATAAATAACATTCGGTTTTCCCAGTCCCAGACGTTTCTTCTCTATCAATCCAATCCCATTACTGCTGTCCAGCTCTTTCACCAGCTTCACTGCCTTTTGAGTTCCGCAGTTCATCAACTCTGCAATTTCTTCCACAGTGAAGATAATGTATACTCTGTCCTCTGAATCCAACCATCTATTTTTAATGCTCAGGCTCATACGGTCCAGCATCAGACCGTATAATACCTTTGCTTCGCAAGAAAGAGTTTTAAAGCAGGATTCTGTAAACAGCACTTTAGGGACACGATAGAAGCTGTATTGTTCCGCTTCCATCCCTGTAAAATAATCAAACTGTATCTTCTGCATCTGCTACTCCTTCTTTGTTTTCTTTCCATTTATCCAAAAGCATAAAAATGACTTCTTCTATCTGTTCTTTAGAATATGTCTCCGGAAAATAATTTCCAATTTTTTTTGCCGGAATCGTCACATTGATCTTACTGCTTTCCTTTTTTAATAAAACAGCATAGATATAACTCTGGTTTAATTTTCCATTTGCACTGCATTCTTTTAACTGTTCTGCCTGTTGTTTTGTCGGAAAAATGCTGCTGTTGGTAATCACTTCCAGAAGCCACCCCTGTTCCTCTGGCTTCAGATAAGACAGCTTTTCTCCCACAATCATAGGAATTTTATTATTGTCCACATATTCCAGCAAAGCATCTGATAATGCCGCCAGACGGATATACCTCTGTACGGTTCTCCCACTGTCCCCGGCAGCTTCCCCAACCATATCTGCTGTATATTTCTCACCTTTACTTCCCTGATGCTTCATTGCATCATATTTCATCTTATAGGCATGAGCTTTCTCACTTGGCAGTAGATTTTCACGCTGAATGTTGGAATCGACCATAATAATGACCGCTTCATCATCCGTATAATTTCGGACAAGAGCTGGCAATGTAGTCTTTCCACACAGTTCACAGCCTCTTTTTCTTCTATGCCCGGAAATCATCTCATATCCGCCATCTGGTCGAGGTCTTACCAGCGCAGGAGTCAAAACACCGTATGTTTTAATGCTCTCTACGGTTTCTGCCATTTTTTCATCATCATTTACATGGAACGGATGATTTTTAAAGGGATAAAGCTTTGCCAGATCTATTTCCACAACCTGGTTCATACTCTTTTCCGGTGTTTCCTCTAATCCCAGTAATTCATCATAAGAGGTAAGCTGAATATCTTTTTTCGGTCTACGCATGTTTCAACACCTCCTGAACCAGTTCCAGATAGCTGTCTGCCCCCTTGCTTTTTCCATCATAGGCAAAGATACTTACACCCTCCGATGCTGTTTCTGCAAGGCTTTCTGTTCTCGGAATCGTCTGCTCAAAAATCCTAATGTCACTTCCGTATGTAGTTTTGATTGCCTGTTTGTTTCTCTTTGCATTATTGTAACGGCAATTATCCATTGTGAATAAAATGCCTTCTATCTGTAAATCCGGATTGAACCTCTGATGGATTCCCTTAACTACTTTCAGTAATTCCATGAGTCCATCTGCCGCATAATATTGTGGCTGCACTGGAATCAGAACACTGTCCGCTGCACTCAAAGCATTGAGCGTCAGCATTCCCAGGGATGGCATACAGTCAATCAGAATATAATCATACTCATCCTTCAGCAGTTCCAGATACTCTTTCAGCACCTTTTCTCTGTCCTCTACTGTAAATAAAGACATATCCATTCCGGCAAGCAATTTATTGGACGGAATTAGGTCAACACCTTCTTCATGGTGCAGAATTGCTTCTTTCGGATCAAATTCCAGTCCCATGATAATGTTCTCCATCATGCTTTTTAATGTTACCTTGAGATTTTTAGGGAATCCCAATCCCATTGTCAAGTGCCCCTGTGGATCAGCATCTACCAGGACTACTTTTTTCCCTGACTTCACCAGTCCGGCTCCCAGATTGATTGTTGTCGTTGTTTTGGCTACTCCGCCTTTCTGATTTGCAATAGCAATTACTTTACACATATACTTTCCTCCGATTTACTCTTTTTCTTCTACTTCAACATAAACACGAAAATATTTGCTTGTTCCTTTGTTCGCATAAGCATCCGATACTTCCAGAACATCCAATTCTTTATGCTTTTCCAAAATACGACGGAACCATTGAATATCCTTTAAAGTACCCTGTAATCTAATTTTCAGCATACATATCCTCCCAGTCTTTGTAAAAACAATACTCTGGATAACGGATTTTAATGGCTTCCCAAAAATACCGGGCATATCCGCAGCAAAACAGATCTTCTACGGTATAATACTGACACTCTTTTAACTGATCTTCCTCTGCTTCATAATCTCCGACACTTGGTGTCCCATTGCAGTAAAGATTAAATGCCATGCGGACGATCC
>OGRI01001066.1_pt1 | contig 24706 bp, 17 predicted proteins | sample 1553391 | NCBI WGS metagenome assembly OGRI01 (sample SAMEA2580052, study PRJEB22360) | human gut metagenome | reverse complement strand
TTGTCGCACCGCCTTTCAGCAAGCAACAATATCACAACTGTTTTCAGAAGTCCAGCAAAAATCATAATAAATCATTTAGCAGATTCATACATTTCACTTTCTGCTGCATATTAGCACTTCCGTAAACATTCAGCGTAAAGGATACATTTTTATGTCCTAAAATTTCAGAAAGAGATTTGATATCAAACTCCGGAATTTCTATCGCCCTGACCGCAAAGGTATGACGTATTTCATGAAATTTTACCTGTTGCAGACCTTTTCGTTTCAAGAATCGAGAAAAGAATTGTCTGTAGGTTCTCGGCTCGGTAGGTTTAACCTTTCCTGTTAAAAAATAGTGATTTGGATTTTCGGTATAAAATTTTTTGATAATATTCATTAATAATGACGGAATAGGGATCACCCTTGCTGATGTTTTGGTCTTTGGTGGACCTATATTCAGATATGTAGTGCCTTTCTTTTTATCATATATTCTTTGTACTGTTTTATTAACAATTATTGTTTTGTCAAGCAAAGAAATATCTTTCATCTGGATACCGCATAATTCACCTATTCGCAACCCGGTGAACAAGGCAATTAAGATACCGGCTGTTTTACGATTCATATCCATATAAATGCATTGAATCAGTGCGAGTTCCTGTTCCTTTGACAAAGATATGACTTTCTTAACACTTGTATCTTTCGGATACTCAATCAAATCCCAATTAAGCAAAGGAATAATTCGCTCTTTATAAGCATAATTGAGAGATAACCGTAAAACAAGTATTACATCTCGTATAGATTTTACAGTCAAGCCCCCGGTATCATCAAGACGACCGTTATTGTACAAGTAAGAAATAAATTCTTGTATGTCGGTCTCAGTGAAACTGCCAATCTTCTTTCTTCCGAAGTATGGAATCAAATGGTTCTCTGAAATAAGAACAAAGTTTGCATGTGTTGACGGTGTAATCATTGGTTTCTTTTCTATTAACCAAGTATTTACAAGCGTCTTGAATTGTGTATTTTCAGTCATTTAGACCACCTCCGATAATTATTATACATGAGGTGGTTTATTTCCAATCTTATCTTCAAGTAACGGTCTTGAAAAGCGTCCGAAACTGCGCTTTCCAGAATTTAAAGAGCCTTACAGATCAGCGCGTCTTGGTGAAATAGCCGTTCTCATTAACCGCACCGATCCAAAATCTGCTGCACCAATTATGATGTTGAGTGCTGGCAATGGCTTTATTATGCAATCCGATAAGTATTCAAGATATAATGCTGGTCAAAGCCTCAAAAAATACATCCTGCTTAAGAAGGGAGAACTAGCTTATAATCATGGTGCGTCAAAAGCAAAACAGTTCGGTTGCTGTTATGAACTGCTTGAAGATGAAGCACTAATTCCATATGTCTATCACTGCTTTAAGGTAGATAAAAATGAATATACTCCTTACGTAGCCTTTTTGCTCAATAACCCAAAAATAGATAGACAACTCAAACGCCTCGTTTCGTCAAGTGCTCGTATGGATGGACTGCTAAATATATCTTTTAAGGATTACATGAGTATAAATCTGTCTTTACCCCCATATGCAGAGCAAAAACAAGTATCTGATTTTATAAAAAGAATTGATGAAAGAATAGTAATACAGGAACAGTTAATTTCATCCCTCAAGAAGTATAAAAGAGGTGTTATACAGCACATTTTTCGCAGTCATGCAAAAACTGATGAAAAATCAAAATGGACTTATGTACGCTTAGGAGATATCTTCAAAAAAGTCTCTCGTCGGAATTCAAATGGTGAGATCAAGAATGTTATCACCAATTCTGCTGAATATGGACTTATTCCCCAGCGAGACTTTTTTGATAAAGATATTGCTGTTGATGGAAATACAACGAATTACTATGTAATTGAATATGGAGATTTTGTTTACAATCCGCGTAAATCAAGAACAGCACCATATGGACCGTGCAATCGCTATACTTTAAGGGACAAAGGTATCATCTCACCGTTATATACCTGCCTTGTGCTTCAATCTGACATTAACCCATCTTATCTTGCATGGTATTTCAAGAGTGATGCGTGGTATAGATACATATATGACAACGGATCACAAGGTGTTCGCCATGATCGAGTTTCAATGACAGATGATTTGCTCATGAGCATTCCGGTTATACTTCCAAATAAAAAAAGACAACAAAAAATAGCTGATATGCTAGATATGATTGAAAGTAAACTTCATATGGTACAACAGGAATATGAGTTTTTACTCCAAATCAAGGACGGCTGTATGCAACAGCTCTTTATATGAAGAGCTGTTGCAATAACGATGCTCTTATTTTTTCTAACCAATATAAAAGATTTTGCTCAGATGTGATTCTTCTGTTAATTTGGGAGAATATAGAACCTATCTTCTTTTGAATGTTTAAGGTGGGAACTCTAATATGTACACTCATAAAGTCCTCTGCATAAATTCTGTATTGACCATATAGACAACCTTGACGATATTTTAGTATGTTATGAATAACTTTTTTCTGTTGTATAGTTTCACTTATAAACCAAGGATCTGCATATCTTATTGAGAATATTTCATATACATCTGATATTACAGCAGCCCCATATAAGTTTAGACCAATAGAGCCGACATCAATGTTATTTGAACTGTAAATGAAGTCACCGTAATCTGTTCGTTTATACATTTTGGTAGTTACATCCTTTACTAAAAAACCGCGATCATATCGTTCACCTTTCTCGCATACACCAGATGTTGATGTAAATGCCATCAAAGGAGCATCCTCACTAGGAAGTTGTTTAACACTTTTAGGACATAAAAAATCTCCTATACGACAAGTTATCCATTTATCAGCCGAAAGTTTTACTCTCTCGGATAAAATTTCATTAATCAATCCTCTTTTATACTTCTTGAGTTTATCTATTAACTGTTCTTGTTTCTCTATTTTTAAACTCAATAGTTTAATAAAAGACAATATTTTTTGTTGCTCTTCGTCAGACGGATATTTTATTTGTATTTTAGAGATTTCTTCTCCTTTGATATGTACTATTGATTTTCCTTGAGCGATACGTGAAATGTCTTTATTAACTTTATGATTTATAACATAGCTAAAAAATCTGCCATCTATATCATTTATACGGAATATGTTTAAATCTCCGGCAAGAATTACATTAGGTGTCATTACACAAGTCGCAGTAGCAATTTCTTCAGGTGTTTCACCTGAAGTCGGTATTACAACATCTCCAATTTTACTGAGATATTTTTTATCAACTATACAATTGGTTTTTCGTTTTATTTCTGTAGCAACTTCTTTATATGTTGTATAAAGTTCCCCATATAGAATAAAAGGTGTGCCAGTTTCAGAAATATCGGCTTTAGACAATGGTGCGCCTTTAATGTAAGTGCTTATTTCACCAATATTGCTTGCTTTCCACTCCTCCGAAAACTCAGGAAAACGGAGCTTGGGTACATTCGCCTTTTTACCGTTACTTGAGGATAATTTTGCCATAATTATTTGCCCTCCTCGCCAAACGGAAAATCAAGTCCCAGTTCGTCAAAATATGGTTTTAATTGTGCGTCAATATCTTTGATTTCAGCCTGTAGTTTGCGAATTTCCGCTGCAACTTCATTCAAATCAATTTCCGGTTCCGGCTCGAATGTATCAACATAACGGGGAATGTTCATATTGTAGCCGTTTTCTTCAATTTCTTCCATTAATGCAACATGACAGAACTTATCAATATCCTTACGCTCCTTATAAGCATTTACTATTTTTTCGATATGCTTATCTTCAAGCGTATTTTGGTTCTTTCCCGGTGTAAATTCTTTTGAAGCATCAATAAAAAGAATATTTCCTGAATTTCCGTTTCTCTTGGATTTTAATACCAGAAGACAAACCGGAATTGATGTGCCGTGGAAAAGGTTTGCAGGTAAACCAATTACTGCATCCAGTTTATTCAAGTCTTTTACAATATACTTTCGTATTACCTCTTCAGCTCCGCCTCTGAATAATACGCCGTGCGGTAGGAGCACTGCAATACGACCGTCATCGGGATCCATATGGTAAATCATATGCTCTAAAAATGCAAAATCCGCATGGCTTTTAGGCGCAAGCTTCCCTGCGCCGGAATAACGAGGATCTTCCTCAAAAGACTTGTCTGCCGACCATTTAAGCGAATATGGCGGATTGCAAACCTGAACCGTCATCTTCACATCGCCATAGCAGTCATTTTTCAAAGTATCTCCCTTATAGATATCAAACCGCTGATATTCTATGTCGTGCATCAGCATATTCATACGAGCAAGGTTGTATGTACTGGCATTATTTTCCTGTCCGTAGAAATGTCCTACTTTGCCGCTGCTCAGGTGCTTCTTAACTTCCAACAGCATAGAAGCTGAACCACAGGTACAATCTCCTACCGTTTTTGCTTCATCCAGTCCGATTGTCGCAAGAATTGCACAGAGTTTGCTCGGACCCGTGGGTGTAAAAAATTCTCCGCCCTTTTTTCCGGCATTTGAAGCAAATAAACCAATCAAAATCATATACGCTGTGCCAAGAACATCAAACTGTGATTCATTTAACATAAAATCAATGTCAGCAATACGTGACATAACCTTTGAAATAAGTTCTGTACGCTCGAATACAGCGTCTCCCAAATCCGGGTCTTGCAGTTTCATATCATTAAAAAGCCCTGTAAAATCCGGTTCAGATTCTTGACCCATGGTAGAACCGGTCAATTCGCTGATTGCTTTTTCAAAATCTTCAACCGAAAAAGAACGCTTGTTAATCTTGTCTATCAGATTCCTGTAAAGGTACTGTGGTTTCATAATATAACCAAGACTATTCACTGACCATTTCTCTACTGTTGGTCGAAATTTCTCATCCGCATAAGCTTCCTCATATGTGATTCCATCGTTCTTAAGTAAATCATTCATATATGACTCTGTTCGCTCTGACAAATATCTATAGAAAATAATACCCAAAATATAATTTTTAAACTTACTGGAATCCATATTTCCGCGAAGATCATTAGCAATTGCCCATAATTTATTTGAAAGCTCATTTGCCTGACTCTGATATGTATTTTTCTCCGTCATAATTATTCTCCCTCTGCCTTGTATTTTCTATAGGTTTCAACAATAAATCCCTTTAAATCTTCAATTAATAAAGTCAATTTGAGTAGCCCAAGATTCAAACAACTCACCTTATTACGAATTTCCTCATCCGTAATATAACCATTGAAGCTGTATTCAGAAAAAAGATCAAACACGATTCCCTCATCCAGATTATTTGTATAAGCAAATTCTTCTATCTCTGAATTCAGTGAATCTCTCTCGTATTGCTCGTATTCTTTCTGAATATCGGCATCAGGAGGCAAATCGAAAAATCTCGTTTGAATGAACGCTATCATCAAATTTTTTTTGAAGCGCATCGATTCATTATCTGATCTTTCAATTTCTCTTAAAATCAAATCTACATCTCGCCGTTTTTCCTCGGGAGTACTATCCTTATGCACATTTTTCAAAAGGTTCAATATATAGACGACATTAATTCTGTCAGTTCTGACAAGTTCGATATCAAAATCAACATCTACAGGAACAGGTATTTTTCCATTTGGGGTTCTGTGTTTGGTCTGGTCATAAAAGTACAGATACCAGCTTTTGAATTCTTCGTATTCATCTTCATCCAACGCAACCGCAAGATCGTTCCAATCAAATTTTGAAAACGTCTTTAATGTAGCCAGTGTCTGCGACAAACGTCGGAATGCCAAAATAAACATTCGAATTGTGTCTTCACTTTTCAGATTTCCGGCTTCTTCCGGTGTTCTCGCAACTTTGCGCAATATTGGCACCTGATTCAGCCACTGATTCACATAGTATTCATAATTCTGAAGCAGGTATTCATTCGGATCACCATCACCCGAGAACAGACGGAGAGCATCATCCTGTGCTTTCTTGATATTTCTGTATGTTACAATCTGACCGAACTGTTTTGTTACCTTATCAACACGGTTTGTACGGCTGTAAGCCTGAACCAAAGTATGCCATACCAAATTTTTATCCAGATACAATGTATTACAAGGTTTTGCATCAAAACCTGTAAGGAACATATTTACAACAAGAAGAATATCAATCTGCGGCAAATCCTTCTGTTTCATACGTTTGGAAATATCTTTACGATATGCATCGAATGTATCAGTTGTAAATGCTGTATCAAACATTTTGTTATAGTCCGACATAATGCGGTCTAGCAGTTCACGTGAATGCTCATCTCCCCCTTCATCCATATCTTCATTTGCACCATAACTGAATATTGCAGCAATACGAAGTCGTTGATTTTCAGGACGTTCTTCGTTAATCTTTTTAAAATAATCATAGTATTTTCCCAGAGTCGGTATTTTATCGACTGCAAATAGTGCCGTATAAATATCCTTGCCCTGCGGATGAACATGCTGCTCATGATGCTCCATAATATGCCGAGCTATTTTTTCAATTCTCTCTTCATCATGGTAAAGCTCATTTATGTCAATATTATGCTGACGGCAATACTCAGGATTATCAATATATTCCGGATTAATACCCTTATGCGAAATCTTATTTGCCCATATGGTTCTTTGATATTCAACAGAAAAGCGAAGAACATTTCCGTCAGCTATAGCGTCTTTTATCATATACTTATGTAAACAAGCATCCATCTTCCCTGCATTGAAAATATCCGCTGTTGTACGACCGTCAGCACCTTTATTTGCCTCAAAAATAGGTGTGCCGGTGAATCCGATATAATTTGCATTGGTAAAATGTTTTTTGATATCGGCGTGCATCTTTCCAAACTGACTTCTATGACATTCGTCTATTATGAAAACGACCTTTTGTGTCCGGTAAGAATCCATAAGTGCTGAATATTTAGAATTACGCACAGCAATAGCGAGCTTCTGAATTGTGGTAACAATCAGCTTTCTATCTTTTTCTTTGAGTTGTTTAATAAGGACCGATGTTTTATCTGTTCTGTCAACACAATCTTTTTCAAAGCTGTTATATTCGTCAATGGTCTGGTCATCCAAATCCTTTCTATCAATCAGAAAGATTACTTTTTCTACCCTGTTTTCATTCCGAAGTAACTGGGCAAGTTTAAAGCTTGTCAGCGTCTTACCCGAACCTGTACAGGCAAATACATATCCGTCTCGGTTTGCTTCCAACACTCTTTTCATTGCCGCTTTTACAGCATATATCTGATATGGCCGCATAACCATAAGAACCGGCTCGGTTATTTTTACAACCATATATTTCAAGAGCATATCAATAACGGCAACCTTTCTAAAAAAGTCACCTGTAAATTCAAAGAGCTTATTGATTCGTTCGTTATATTCATCTGTCCAGAAGAAAACCAAGCTTTTCAGGATTGGATTATATTCTCCGCCTGCCATTTCGTTTTCATTTGAAAAATATTTTGTCTGAACACTGTTAGAAACCACGAAAAGCTGTAAATACCTAAAAATACCCTTGAATGAAAACTTACGATATCGGTTTATTTGGTTAATGGCTTCATTTATTTCAACACCCGGTCGTTTCAGCTCTATCTGAATTAGCGGCAATCCATTAATGATGACTGTCACATCATAGCGATTTTTATATACCACATCATCCTTATGAGCCGGATCCATTGTCACTTGATGTGTAACTTGAAAAATATTTCGTGTAGAATCATCGCTCAAAAAATCAATGTACACTGTTTCGTTATTATCCAGTAAAAGAACATACTGATCTCGTAGAATCTTTGCCGATTCATATACAGTATGATTATCTATATATGTAAGTAATCTGGAAAACTCAGAATCTGTCAGATACGCTTCTCCCTTTTTCTCAATCAGTTTCTCTTTATTAAACAGTGCTATCTGTTCACGAAAGTTTTCAAGAACTTCATCATAGTTTTTCAATTCAATGTATTCATATCCTATTTCACAAAGGCGTTCAATAAACAATTTCTCAACTTCATATTCCGTTTTCACCTTTGGCATTATTATTTCCTCCTTAAGTGAATTTTTCATTACCATAACTTGATGTCAGCATCCTATATGTTATTAATTGAGGATACATTTTGTCGCAGTCAGATTTCTGCTAGATAAATTTTATAATTTCATTGAGTCGATTTGATATCTCAGAAAATTCTGTATTTAAATCAAGAGTTTTTACACTAAAATTATTTCTGCCTATTTTAAAGGGCTTTTCATCAGGCAGGACAGTTTCATCTGTTTTTGCATAAAGCAATATTCCGGAAACATTTCCAGTATTATTCTTATCATAATTTTTCACATAGGTAAAAATCTGATACATATTATTTGAATGATATGATTTTGTATCATAATTTGTCTGCATAATATGAGAATAATATTTTGTGTCAATAATTAAAGTTTTATCGTTTGCTTTGTTTATCAGCATAATATCAGACTGCATTTGAGGCAAAAACGGAATTTCCAAATCGTCTTCAATATTCCAATGAATTTGTTTTGACGATACATAAAAAGTATCTCTAAAATGCTGTCTGTAATATTCAAGAACAAATTTCTCATACAATCTTGACATTAAGTCTTCTTTAAAAGACATCATTCTATATTCGCCGGATTCTGTAGTCATCAGTTGGGAATTCATAACAAAATAGCAAATATACATCAGCATTTCATAACTTTGATTATTACTCCTGAAACATAAAGTATTCCAATTAACAAATTTCAAAGGAACCATATCAACATTGTCAAAAAACAATAACAACTTTTTTAGCTCTCTCTTATGTTCAGGCTTAACAGTATTGTGTGCAACAAGGATATTCATTGTGGTCTTAAGAATCTGATTTAAAATATTATTTTCCGAAAGTTCATCATATTCACAGCAAAGCTGATTACTGTTCTGAATTTTATTGCGAATCGTTCCGTTAATATCAAGCTTACCACGCATAGATACAAGATTCTCATTAATTAATATGTACTCTCTATACAAGCCTTGTTTTAGTTGTTTTGAAACACCTTTTACAAGAATAGCTGCAAACATATCGTGAATATTATCAAATGGTTCTGATGCTATATACTCATAATTATTTTTACGAAGTTCTTGAAAAGCATAGGTAAGCATATAATAGATATTTTTTATTAATATTGTTTTATCCTTAGTCAACCAATAACACCACGCAATTTTTCTTTCCATTCATTACTTTTTGATTCATTATCAAACCAGTACTCTGAAATTGTCGGAATGATGTCATACTCTATTATTTCAGAAAGCACTTTGTCTGTACACTCAGTTTTATTATCTGTCGTATTACCTACAGGAACCAAATTGCAAAAATAGCTATGACCAATTCTGAATCCGGAACCAAGAGAATCATCATCCTTTATATCGTCATTTAATTTAATGATTAAATCTATAATATTGTCAAATGCCGGACTGCTTAATGAATCTTGATACTCCTTAAAACTTTCAGAGTCAAAGGCAGGCTCCATTTCAACAAAGCTGAATCTTCTGCGAAGAGCATAGTCAATCATTGCAAGACTCCTGTCAGCTGTATTCATCATACCGATAATATACAGATTACTCGGAACAACAAAATCCTTGCCATTATAAGCAAGAACAACAGGCTTATCCCGATAATCGTTTTCTATCGCCATAAAAAGCTCACCGAAAATTTTGCTCATATTACCTCTGTTTATTTCATCGATTATAAAGAAATATTTATGATTTCTGTCATTTTCTGCTGTTTTGCAAAATTCATAAAATATACCTTTTTTCAATTCAAATCCGTTTCCATCGGGTTTATATCCCATAATGAAATCTTCATAAGTATAGTTCTGATGAAATTGAACAAATTTGATTTTACTATCGTCTATGCACCCAATAATTGAATATGCAAGTCGTTTTGCCGCAAATGTTTTACCAACACCGGGTGCACCTTGCAGGATTATATTTTTCTTGTGTTTAAGCAAAGATACAAGTGAAATATATTTATCCTTATCCATATAGACTTCGGATAAAAATTTTTCTTCGTTGTATTCTTCCAATTGATTTTCAAAAACATAATAAGGGGTTAAATCTATTTTCGGAACAGGTTCTCCGTTTCTTTTAGCCGCAGTTATCTTAACCCACTTTATAAAAATTCTCTGTGCAAGTTCATCTGTCATCTTAATTTTTGCACCAAGCTCAGTTAATGTCCATTTTCCTCGCTCACTTTTATCAATCATACCTTCATATACAAGATAATTTCTGGCAAACGCTACATTGTTATCAAATTTTTTCGTTTTTGTCTTTCCTCTGGTTTCAGCCAATTCTTCTTCAGATAAATTCAAATCAACTGCAATTCTCTCTCTGACCTCTCGGGGAGTTCCTGAACCTCCAATTTCTTTCAACGCTTCAATAATAGGCTTAAACCATTTTATGAATTCTGCATCGGAAATTTTTTCTTTTTCATTATACAATTTATCATCAATACAATAAATAAAATAAGAAAACTCAGGAAAGCTTTTATATGGATAATCATTAGAACTAAATAATTCCTTTGCTTTTTCAATCAAATTAAGATACGCTGTTCCATCTGGGACAACTCCATTTGCCAGCTTAGGAAAAACTGACAAAAAATTATCAGAAACACTTTTATCCTTACAAATGTAATTTCTGTTTTTACTGTCAAGATTCAAAAAATTGAATGGACGAATCCAATACAGCCCCATTGTAAGATTCCATTTGACACCTTTTTGCTTAATAGCCATATCATAGTATTTTACAAAAAGACTTTTATTTTCTTCAGAATTTGTGTCCGCATAATCCAATGCAGCTAAAAAAACTTTCCAGAGATTATCAATGTCATATTCTCCTCGTTCACCCATAAACCAATAATATGTTGATCTTTGATTATTCAATAGAGGAACGCCATCAAAATTTTTAGGAAAAACCGCTTTGACAGAAAATTCTTTTGCAAAAGCATTTAAAAGATTAATGCGGTTTTCATTTGTAATATGCTTATTAAACAATCCAAATACCGTAAATGGATCAATGTCAAATATATTATTATCTTTTTCTAAAGTTGGTAATTTCATATTAATCGAATCAAAAATATAAATTATCTTATTAATCAGAATTTTTCTATCATCGACATAGGCACGGAGTTTATCCGCAAATTCCACATAAAAATCTATCCAAGTAAAATTATCCATAAAAGCCATCTCCTGATAACAAATATATTATTATTAGTATAACATTACTTTTTATCACTTTCAACGAATTTCAACATTTTATGTAGATAAATCTACTAGTTTTTGTATACCTTTAATTTAAGAGTAAAATATTAAATGTAATATTTAAATATATCTTAATTATATGTATCAGATAGTTTTCCTGCCACGCTTTCGCTTATAAATCTCATTGCGTTTTCTTCTGAATAATTATAGCTTAAGAAATTTATATTTCCATACCAGACAATTCGCCTGTCAATAACTGCAAAGCTTTGGAATGCATTATCATACATAATGAATTCGCAGTTACTGTTTTCGTCTGAACTCAATATCTCACTGACTACATTGTTATTCTCGGTTTTTGTAACAATCTTAATATCTGTATTTTTATCAACTGTGTTCATTATTTTCTTCACAAAAGATTTGTTCAATCTTGGTGCAGAAATTACAATTTTCTTTACAGCTCTGCAAATATCTTCCGAAAACTTACCTGAGTATGTCTTTGTATCAAAAATAATATTCTCTGTTTCATTATCTGAATATTTCACTGTATATCCCAATTCCGCATATCCTCTTACTCTTTTATGATACATTCTTTCAAGCATCGGCATAAAAATATCTGCATAATCGTAAACGCAAACCTCCTGTTTACCGTCATAATTTCGGTGCAATCTGCCTGCATATTGCGTAAGAGTCCCTTTCCACGCAATCGGCATAGCAAGGAAAAGCGTATCAAGTCTTGGTTCATCAAAGCCTTCTCCAACATATTTTCCCGTTGCAACAATAACAAGATTTTCAGACTTTGGCACAGCTATAATTTGTTCTAATTTAAGCTTCTTGTCTTTAGCTTTGTCCTTGCCGCTTAACACAAATACATTATCACATTTGTCTTTAATAAGTCCTGCAAGCAAATCAGCGTGTTCCTTGCGCTCCGTTAAAATTATCGGGTTTCTTTTATTTAACACAGTCTTTAGAACATCATTAACAATCATATTATTTCGCATTTCATCCGTACAGACTTTTGTGCAGACAGTCTGATAATCAATGTCGTTTTCAGCAACTCTGAATTCGGTAAATCTCGGAATCATATAATGCGAAAAAGCTCTTTTTTCAGCCTGTATTCTTGCATCTACATTGTATCTTATCGGACCGCATTGCATAAAAATAATCGGATGATGTCCATCCTGTCTGACCGGTGTTGCTGTAAGCCCGTAAACATATTTTGCATTGACTGTTTTCAGGATTTTTTCAAAACTGAATGCTGAAACATGATGACACTCGTCAACTATCACCATACCGTAATCCTTGACAAACTCCTTGACTTCATTGTCCTTTATCGAAGACTGCATAATTGCAATATCGACTTTCCCGTTAAGAGTATTCTTTCCAGAACCGAGCAAACCAATATGAGAAATTTTCTTTTTTCTTCCTCTTGTTGTTGGCTGTTGCGGGAGTTTATCTTCAAAAGTCAAAAATTGAGATAATGACTTTTCCCACTGTTCAAGCAAGGCGGCAGAATGAACAAGAATCAATGTATTTACACTTCTCAGGGCTATGATATATGAAGCTACAACGGTTTTGCCGAATGCAGTTGTAGCAGACAAAACGCCGTTTTCATATTTCAGCATTTCATTGACCGCTGACTGCTGTTCTGCATATAATTCACCCTTGAACTTTAGATTTACTGGCGAGCCAATATTCCTTTTATCTTCAATTATATATTCTGCCCCTGCGTTATCAAGCAAAGCCAAAAGACTCTCTTCGCAACCTCTCGGAATACAAAGGAATTTATCCGTTTCTTCGGTTGTATCAATTATTCTGGGCTTGTTGTATATCGGCAGTCGCATCGCCTGTGATTTATAAAAGTCAGGATTTTTAAACGCACCAAGCCTTTTTATTTTGTTGAGTGCATATTGCGATATGCCTTTCTTTTTAATAAAAAACATATTAGCCTTTACCATTTCAACTGTTCCCGAAAAATCCATTGGGGTAATATTTTGTTCCGGCTTTTTCTCCCACGGCTTTTCATCTGCAGATACTAATTCGCCCAAATCACAATTGTCGCATAACAGTTTTGTATATTCCTCAATCTCATTTGCAGTGATTTTTTTTATATTATACAGATACTCCCATTGGTCGGGGTAGGATATAAAATTGTCATCAACAAATTCACTGTTTTTACTTTTTCTTGCTCTACCCTGTAACGGAAGGGCGATCAGATTTCCAAATCCGCCTTTTGGCATAGTATCCTGATTTGGGAACATTCTGTCATAAGAATCAAGTTTAATTTCGTGTCGGCCTTCCATAGCTTTTGTAAGCAATCCGCTTCCGAATTTTCTTGCAGTAGATGCCGGAACTGCTTCTTCAAAAAAGAACCACATATGCGCACCGTTTCCCGAACGTGAACGCTCAACACTTACAGGGATATTATGTTCTCTGCAAATTTTACGAACAGCAGTTACATCCTCCTGCCAGCTTTCCTCGTCAAAGTCGATTGCAAGAAATTTTGTTGTTTCGTCAGGCAACATTGGATAGATTCCCACTACATCACGACAGAATTCATTATCGCCTTTTAGGTGATTGTAAATAACCCTATCATTTATTTCAATAAAACTGCGGTTTGGACATTTTGAGCAGGTATATTTCTTCTTATCGCATACAAAATTCACCCACTCATTACTGCAAGCAGGCACATATCCGCCTTTACCAGTTTTTGTATTATAATATCTCTTTGCGTGAACATCAGTTCTACCGCAGAATAAAGATTTGAACAGTTCGATTTTCTGTTGCGGAGTGCTGTATTTATTAACTTGTGTTTTATCTGCGGTATTGATTTCAACGGCTCTATTATTAACCCATTCATCAATACTGCAAAAACAAAAATTGCCGCACTCATCCTTGCAGAGTACGGCAGTTTCGTTAGTTATGATGTTTTTAATTCTGTTTACATATGTGTATTTTTCTCCCTTAAGTATTGCAAAAGAATTCATATAACTAACCTCTTTCAGATTGTTTAATAATAAAAGAATATCAAATTAGCCACAGCTATTCTTCAATTAATCCTTCTTTTTTGAGTCTGCTTCTGACATCTTCGTTTGTTCTGCCGTGGTTTTTGGCGATTTTGTCTATCGGGATTCCTACTTCGTATTCAAATCTTAATTTTTCTACTTCCTTTTCCGACCAAGGTTTATAGGCATAATTAACTTCGCTTTCTTGTGTTTTTTCGATGTTGTTTTGACTATCTTGTTCGTCTGTATTTTCAACACCTGTTGCTTTATACTCGGCGATTGCTGATATAAAACGTTCGCCGTATTGCTTCAGCTTGTTGTCGCCTACACCGTTGACTGATAAAAATTCTTCGGGCGTTACGGGCAGTTTTCTGCACATATCTGTAAGTGATGCGTCTGAAAAAATCAGGAATGCAGGAACTCCTTTTTTGCTTGCAATCTCATATCTGATTTGCTTAAGAATATTAAACAGCGGAATATCAACAGTTTCCTCAACAGTTTTCTCTTTGAATTTAATTCTGATAGTTTTCTTTATATTAACTTTCGCTTTGCCTTTGAGTACGGGATAGCTCATTTCTGTTACTCTGAATATCGGCTTGCCTGCTCCTACCAATATGATATACCCCTGTTCTTCCAGCTTTTCTATTATGTACTTTATTTCTGTCGGCTTTGAGTCCTTCATTATGCCAAAGGTGGATTGCTTATCAAGTCCGAAATATGTTATTCTTTCATTTGTTTTTCCTCGCAAGACATTCGAAATTATTGTTACGCCGAATTTTTGTCCTGTTCTTATTATGCAGGATAGAATTTTCTGCGCTTCTATGGTAACATCTTCTGTTTCAAATTTTGTCAGGCAGTTTGAGCATTTACCGCAGTTTTCCTCTGCTTCATCGCCAAAATATTTCAGCATATATCCACGCAGGCAGTCGCTTGTCCTGCAATAGAAAATCATATGCTTTAAGCGTTCTTCCTCCCTCTTCTTGAACATCTCGTTCTGCTCAGGTGTAAGCTGCGGATTCGGCTCGGTGTTTTCGATAAAATATCGACAGGTCTGCACATCTCCTGCTCCGTAAAGCAAAATACAATCTGCCTCCTGACCGTCACGTCCTGCTCTGCCTGCCTCCTGATAATAGCTTTCGATATTCTTCGGCATATTGTAATGAATTACATATGATACATTCGACTTATCTATGCCCATTCCGAACGCATTTGTCGCAACCATAACCGGTTTGCGGTCATAGACAAAATCGTCCTGATTCTTAACACGCTCCTCGTCGCTCAAGCCTGCGTGATAGCGTGTTGCCGGAAAGCCGTTTTTGATAAGCAAATCGCAAACGCTCTCGACCTTTTTTCTCGTTGAACAATAGATAATTCCCGACTTGTCCCTGCGTTCTTTTATCAGTTCAATAAGCCTGTTATCCTTTTTGGCAGGTCTTAAAACGGAGAAAAACAGATTCGGTCTGTCAAAGCCCGTAGTTACAACGGCAGGATCTTCAAGCTGTAAAATGTTTATAATATCCTTTTTTACTTCATCCGTAGCGGTTGCCGTAAAAGCTCCGATTATTGGACGATTCGGGAGCATAGAAATGAATTTGTTAATATTAAGATAGCTCGGACGGAAATCCTGTCCCCACTGGGAAACACAATGAGATTCGTCAACGGCTACCATTGAAATTTTTATTCTTCTGCATAAATTAATGAAACCGACTGAATCCAGCCGTTCGGGTGCGACATAAATTATTTTATAGTTTCCCAAAGCCGCATTTTTCAACACCTTGTCATATTGTGTATCGGTTAATGAGCTGTTAATATAAGCCGCCTTCACGCCCTGCTGAACAAGAGCATTTACTTGATCCTTCATCAATGAAATCAGCGGAGAAACAACAATAGTAACACCGCCAAACATAATTGCAGGAACCTGATAGCATATAGACTTGCCTGCACCCGTCGGCATTATGCCGAGAGCATCCCTGCCCGACAACAGGCAATCAACCATTTCTTCCTGACCTTTTCTGAACGAGGAATATCCGAAGTATTTTCTTAAAACATCAAATTTATCCATAACTCTGCACCTGATTTATTCTACACTTTAATTATAGGTATTTTTAGAGAGTTTTCAAGATAAACAACGCAGTTTATCATAATTCAGCATAAAATAAGGTCGGGTATCCGTTGTGAATTACCCGACCTTTGATTTACAAATCCTCATCTATTGTAACATTCGTATTTCGTTGTGTTTTTATCTTAATAAATGAGTCCATCCCAATTGACAAAAAATCTTACGAAATAATAAGTCATTCTCTTTTCCCCTTTCGATTGTTTCTATATTGTGTCTTTATCTTACCATACCTACTGTGACAAGATGCGAACAAATTTTTATGATTTTGAAAAGTTTTTTACTTTTTCTGTTATCTGAATTTGTGGTGATTTTGCTTAAAATAATGAGTGCATCCAATTGTAGAAACGCTTTCCGAGATAAGCAATCATTCTCTTTTCCTCCTTTCGTTTGTTTGTTTCTTTATTGTGTCTATATCATAACAAACCGACTGTGACAAGATCCGGACAAAATCAGGGAAATTTTAAATTTTTTCAAAAATTCTTTGATAAATATAAATTTGCCAAGCAATATTACTCTCTTGCTCGGCAAATTCAAATTGAGATTTCACCTGTTTTAAGAGATTTAATAACTGTTATATTTTGTTATTAAATTCTCCGCAAACCCTTGAAAATCTTTGTGTGAATCCTCTATTTCGGACAGGAGATAATTTGACAGGAAATTTCAAAGAAGAGTATAATACATATTAAGACATTTTGAATCGGCATGTGTCCGGAAGAAGCTGTCACTGGCAGGTTCTCTGTATTATAAGCAGGTTCGAAATAGACGCTATGGGGGAAAATAATTTGGAAAAAAAACTGACAATAAATGATATAGCCCAGATGTCCGGTGTGGCAAAAAGTACTGTATCAAGATATCTGAACGGGGGAAGCGTCAAAGATGCAACGGCCCAGAAGATAAAAAAAATCATCGAAGAAAATAATTATGAGCCGAATCTGTTTGCAAGGCTGAATGCAAAAGAGAGCCGGATCATAGGACTTACGGTACCTGGATTTAACTCGGTAACAACACCGAGACTTGTAGAAGTAATCGTTGCCTATCTTAAGAAAAATGATTATACACCTCTTATCATGCATACGGAAAATGATATCGAAGAAGAAATACGCTGTATCGAACGGCTGAAGAATATGAATGTAGATGGAATTATGGTTCTTGCGACGGGAAGCACAAAAGAATACGAAGAAGCAGTAAAGAAGTTAAAAATTCCAATCCTGTTTCTTGGACAACGCTTCCCGGGAGAGAATTCTGTCATTAATGATGATTACAATGCAGGATATGCGGTGGGTAATTATATCGGACAACGTAAGTTCAAGGAGATTTATATGCTCTGGGTACCTGAAGATGACCCGGCAGTAGGAGGAGAACGACGCCATGGAGTGATCGATGGACTTATGTCCTGTGAGAAAAAGCCAAAAGAAGTCATAGAGACAACGTTCTTTTATGAAAATGCAATTGAAAATGTACAGAAATTTGTAGATCATATGAAGACACCGGCGGCAGTCGTATGCGCAACAGACCGTATCGCATTTGGCGTGTACAAAGTAATGTCAGAGAAAGGTATACGGATACCGGAAGAAGTATCCGTGGTAGGATTTGGCGATTACGAAGCAGGAGAACTGTTACAGCCGCCACTTACGACGGTAAAATTTGACTGGAAGAACTGGGGGGAGATCAGTGCTGAGTCGATGATCCAGATGATTTTAGGAAAGCCGGTAAGCCCGCTTCAGGTCAACCCGTATGAAATTATAGAAAGAAAAAGTGTAAAAGAGAACTGAGAATCAGGCGGATCTGTCAATTTGACAGACCTGCTTTTGTGCAATATAGACAAATTTAGATATCAATTTTTGGAACCGTTTCCGAAAATGAAATTGCAGTGACGTTTTGTGTTGACATACAAAAGCTGATGTATATAATAAAAACATAGGAACGGAACCGGTTCCAAAACAAAACAATACAAGGAGAAGAGAAATGGGAAAGAACAATGAGTATCTGGAAATATCAAAACAGATCGTAGCCAATATTGGTGGAATGGATAATATCCAGGGAACAGCACACTGTGCAACCAGACTCAGGATCGTATTGAAAGATAATGATCTTGCAGATATTGAAAAACTGGAAGATATCGACAAAGTAAAAGGTGCGTTCATAGCAGGTAATCAGTTACAGCTGATCCTGGGAGCTGGAACAGTGAATGATGTATATGAGGTATTTGCCGAGTATACGAATACACAGAATATGTCACTGGGAGATCTGAAGGAAGAAAGTGCGAAGAGGCAGAATCCACTTCAGGCAGTGATCAAAGCGTTATCTGATGTATTTATCGGAATCATGCCGGCACTTCTTGCAGCAGCCCTTCTGATGGGAATTACAAGCGTCCTTGGCGGACTTGAAGTAGTAAAGACACATGATACCTTATATGCGATCAACCGGCTGGTAAGTCTTGCGTCTACAGGTATCTTTGCAATCCTTCCAATGGCAGTATGCTATTCAGCCGTAAAAAGATTTGGCGGGAATCCGGTTCTTGGTATGGTAATCGGAGCAATCATGTTAGACAGTTCTCTTGCCAATGCTTACCAGGCTGCACAGGGAACCGTTGATATAGAAGTTATCCGTCTGTTCGGACTGAAGATTGAGATGGTAGGATTCCAGGGAGGAATCATCATCGCGCTTATGATGGGATTTGTAGTTGCAAAACTGGATAAATTCTTCAATAAGGTAATTCCGGATGTAATCAAGCTTCTGGTTGCACCAATGCTGACAGTATTTATCTCTACGGTATTACTTTTTACACTTGTAGGTCCGGCAGGACGAATTCTTTCTAATGGAATCACAGACGGACTGATGTGGAGTACAGAACATCTGGGAGCATTCGGGTATGCGTTATTTGCCGGAGTTCAGCAGATCGTAGTTATCACAGGTCTTCATCACATTATCGGTGCGGTAGAAGCACAGCTTATTGCATCGACAGGAACAAACTTTTTAAATCCACTGATGTCTGTAGCTTTATTTGGACAAAGTGGTGCGGTACTTGGTTATCTTTCCCTGAACTGGAAGAACTTAAAAGCCAGAGAGCTTTGTATTCCAAGTTTCTGCTCGACATTATTTGGTATCAGTGAACCGGCAATCTTCGGAGTAAACTTACGTTACAAGTTTCCACTGATCGGTGGATGTATCGGTGGTGCAGTTGCAGGTGCATATGTATACTATTCAAAGCTTACTGCTCTTGGATTCGGTACAACTGCACTTCCTGGAATGGCAATTGCTAATCCGGCACATCACGGGTACATTAACTACATCATTGCACATGCAATCGCGATTACGATTGGATTTGTATGTACAGTCATCTTTGGAAAAATGTGGTCAGCACCGGATAAGAATAAAAATGACAAAAAGAACGATACAAAAGAAAATGATACAACAAAGGCAGTTATTACAGAAGAGCCTGGTGCAGTCTATGCAGCAGCAGAGGGAACAGTAAAAGATATCGAAGCATCGACAGATCCGACATTTGCAAACAAGGTACTTGGAGACGGTGTCGTTATCTTTCCGGAAGACGGAACCGTTATGGCACCATGTAAGGCAACCGTATCACTCGTATATCCAACCGGACATGCAATCGGACTTACAACTGCAGATGGAGCAGAGATCCTGATTCACTGCGGGGTAGATACCGTCAATATGAACGGTGAAGGATTTGAGACACTTGTAAAAGAAGGACAGGAAGTAACAGCAGAAGAAGCACTTATCAGATTTGACATCGACCTGGTGAAGAAGCATGGATACTCTCCGGAGATTCTTGTTATCTTCACAGAGCTTCCAGAAGGAAAGACCATCAAAACAGAAGAAAAACATATTGCAAAAAATGATAAGATGGCTGAAATCGTGTAAGGATAAGGTGGACAGGAACAGATGAACAAAGAGACATATTTAACAGAATATCCGAAGCATGAAAGTATGAGGGAGAATGTAAAAAAAGATAAAAACAGACTTCACTTTCATATGATGCCGCCGACAGGCTGGATGAATGATCCGAATGGTCTGTGTGAATTTCAGGGTGTGAATCATATTTATTTCCAATATACACCATTTCTTGCCGGATGGGGAACGAAGCTTTGGGGACATTACACAACAAAGGATTGGATTCATTATAAAGAAGAAGAGCCGTTCCTTTATCCGGACGAAGAATGGGACAGAGACGGTGTATATAGCGGATCAGCCTATACCTGTGAAGATGGAATTCACTATTTTTACACAGGAAATGTAAAACTCTGGGATAAAGATTATGATTATATCATGAATGGACGGGAACAGAATACAATTCACGTATTCAGTCCGGATGGAAAGAATATTGCATACAAGAAGCTTGTAATGACCAATGATGATTATCCGGTGAATATGTCCAAGCATGTCAGAGATCCAAAAATCTATAAAAAAGACGGCCGTTATTATATGATCCAGGGAGGCCGTGATGCGGAATCTTATGGCTGTGCACTTTTGTTTTGTTCCGACGATCTGGAACACTGGAAATGGTACGATACAGTGCGGACAGCAAAGCCATTTGGTTATATGTGGGAATGCCCGGATCTGTTCGAGATTGACGGCCAGCAGATTATGACATGCTGTCCACAGGGAGTAGATCAGAAGGGATATGATTACCAGAATGTGTACCAGTGTGGATATTTTCCGGTAGAGTTTGACCTGAAGAACAAATCATACAGCTTTGGAAAATTTCAGGAATTTGACAAAGGATTTGACATCTATGCGACACAGACATTTGCAGATGAAGCGGGTAGAAGAATCCTGATTGGCTGGATGGGGATTCCGGATGCAGATTATGATAATGATGCAACGGTTGCATATGACTGGATCCATGCACTTACCATGCCAAGAGAACTGGAATGGAAAGATGGAAAGATCTTACAGCATCCATTAAAGGAGATGAAAGATCTGCGTAAAAATGCATTTACCTGCGAACTGGAAGCATTTACAAAGTGGGCGCCTGCGGACTGCTGTTTTGAACTGAGACTTGACGTGGAAGAAGCAAAAAATCTGGAGCTTAAGCTTCGTGAAGATGTTACAATAAGCTGGAAGGACGGGCTTTTTACCTTATCGATGGGAGAAAGCGGACGTGGAAGAAAGCAGCGCTTTGCTAAGGTGGAAGAGCTTTCGGATATTACCATCTTTTCGGATACATCAGCCATTGAGATATTCATTAATAACGGGGAAACGGTTCTGACAACAAGAGTATATAGTGAACATCTTGAACAGAAAGTAGAGCTTGTATCCAGAGAGGTAAAGGGAAGCGTTCATGGATATGAACTTGGATCATTCGAGGTTGAATATAAAAAATAGATTCCGGACTGCATAAGATATAACAGGTGAATATACGGAAAAGAAAATAAAAATGTGGACAGGTTCCTGAAAAAAGAGGTGCCAGTCCACATTTTTTATACCATAGTATGCAAGAGATGCTGTCAGTGGCAAGTTTTATGTATTGCCATGCATTTGTAAGAAGTAGCAGGTGGCAAGTTTTTTGTATCTGACTGCAAATTCCGCTTCATCGGATCACCGATTCCGCTAGCAACGGATCAGTTTTTCAGGTCGTAACGGAACACTTTTCCGCTTCGTCGGATCACGCATTCTTATAAAGTGTTATAGTTTTTTCGTAGTCATTATTTTTAGATTACGAAAGGAGGCATTTTTATGCAGGACTACAACACTATTATTGGTGCTATTCAGATGCGTCTGAATAAGTGCCCAACCAGATCTGTTATGGATCGTTTTCGAATCGGATCAAGCACTCTTATCTGCTTCAAGAATCCGCCCATGCGCATAGTGAAGATAATTACTATGAGTATTCAAACAAGATGGCCGGTTATGATCTTCTTGTTATAGATGATTTTGGATTGATGGACTTAAATCTTGACAAGTGCCGTGATCTCTTTGAAATCATCGAAGCTAGAGATTGCCGAAAATCAACAGTCATCATCTCGCAGATGCCAGTAGCGAACTGGTACCAATTGTTTGGTGATAACACATATGCAGATGCATGTCTCAGCCGCATGACCTCTAAAGCATATCGATTAGACTTTCCAGGTCGCGATAGACGTGTAGAAAGCAAGTAACTTTATTAACAAACAGGGCAATGATCCGTTCCTAGCGGAACAGCGCTCCGCTCATGCGGAGCGAGTGCTCTGTTTTTGCGGAATATGCAAGTTTCTTGCATAAACTTAAATATAGTGTTTCTGCTGAAATTCCCGGAATAGATTTGGCAGACAGACCTTGCTATTATCAAGGACGTGGAAGGTTGAAGGGGTCCTATACCCGTATTGGGGATAGTGATGAACCGATGACAGAATACGAAATATATAGTTATGAAGCATATAGAAGAAAATATCAAGACGATATCCGTGAGGTTCCGAGAGTAACATTAATGTCATTGGATCAGGAAGAACTGAATCGTTATGTTGAACTGTTAAAGAGAGGAAAACAAAGATTAGCAACACTTGATAATGAAAGTATTTATGAACTTATGAGCATAAAGCGAGGAGAGAAAGTAACGCTTAGTGCGACTTTGCTTTTTAGTCCATATCCACAGGCATATTTTCCACAATTGTGTATTACGGCAATTGTAATTCCTGGGAGAACAATAGGAAGTCTTGGCGACATGGGGGAAAGATTCTCGGATAATCAGAGAATAGAAGGAACAATTCCGGAAATGTTGGATGAGGCATTATTATTTGTGAAACGCAATATGCGGACAAAGACAATTATAAGTCCGACAACCGGACGAAGAACTGACAGAACAGACTATCCAATAACAGCGGTTAGAGAAGCTATTATAAATGCATTAGTACATCGTGATTATAGTATTCATACAGAAGGAATGCCGATTCAACTTATAATGTTTGAAGACAGGATTGAAATACATAATCCAGGTGGATTATATGGAAGAATCACTATTGACCAATTAGGAAAAATTCAACCGGATACAAGAAATCCGGTACTTGCATCGGCACTTGAAACATTGGGAATAATAGAAAACAGGTATTCGGGAATTCCAACAATCCGGATGGAAATGGAGAAATATAACTTAAGACAGCCGGAATTCTTGGATGAAAGAGGAAGTTTTATTGTAAAACTATATAAAGAATCAAAGAATGATTATGAAGATATGTCAAATGATGAAGAAACAAATAATTTAATAGTATTTTGTAAAACACCGCGTACAAGAAAGGAAATTTGTGATTATCTGGGTTTAAATTCTGTTACTTATGCTATACAGACGTATGTAAATCCATTAGTAGAAGTTGGCGTAATTAAGTTGAGTATTCCAGATAAGCCAAAGAGTCCAAAACAGTTATATTATAGCGTAGAAAGAGAAGAATGAGAGAGGAACAAGGATGAACATACAAATATTCGGAACCAAGAAAAGCTTCGACAGCAAAAAAGCTGAACGATTTTTCAAAGAGCGCGGAATTAAGTACCAGTTCGTAGATATGAAAGAAAAAGGTCTGAGTAAAGGTGAATTCAATTCGGTATGCCAGGCTGTCGGAGGATATGAAAAACTGATCGATCAGGAGTGCAAGGATAAAGATCTGCTTGCACTGATCACTTATCTAGCAGAGGAAGATAAAGCAGAGAAAATTTTGGAAAATCAAAAAGTAATCAAGACACCGATTGTTCGTAATGGAAAGCAGGCAACGGTAGGATATCAGCCGGATGTGTGGAAGAATTGGAAATAGATGCATATGGAGAGTGCGAGAAGATGACATATTACAACCGAGAAGACCAATTCCTGCGACAACGCTTGCAGAAAGAAATCCCGATTTTACGGGCATTAATACAAAATCTATATGAAGAACTGGACAGAAAACTCCATTTGAATGGTGCAAAAGTGCCGATAACATTTGGATATGACACGGACACACTGGGATCATACACTAGACGAAGTGCACATGAAAAAGAGCATTTTCATTTTTCTCTGTTGTTTATTGCATATGGTGTGAAGAATCCGCTGTCCAAAGAGGATCGCATAGATTTATTCAAACACGAATACGCCCATTACATGCAGTACAATATGCAGATTCCCGAAAAGTATAAATGGCAGGCGGAACGCACGGAAGTGCGTGGAAATACTGCTGTTCTCTTATCGGATCGGCGCCGACGCCGTATTATAAGGCGGGCGAAGCGCTTATGAATCATGACTACGATAAGGTATTAAAGAACAGGATTCATGATAAGTCCGTGCCGGTCCGGGATACTTATCAGCAACTGAAGACTGCACAGAAGAAAAAAGATGAGGTGGTTCAGTATAAGCTTGGCGATGCGGTGACACATCCGAAATTCGGACATGGGATTGTGGAGAAGATTAATCAGAGATCT
>OGRI01001051.1_pt1 | contig 24885 bp, 13 predicted proteins | sample 1553391 | NCBI WGS metagenome assembly OGRI01 (sample SAMEA2580052, study PRJEB22360) | human gut metagenome | reverse complement strand
TCTACCTGCGCCGCAACTGGGGCGGAGAGTACGAAAATGTTGCTGTTTTGGTGGCAATTGCCGTAAACGAGGATGGTTTTCGCGAGGTTTTGGGTGCCGCTGAGGGCATGAAGGAGGACAAGGCCAGCTGGATCAATTTCTTTCAGTGGCTTCGCGGACGCGGCTTGGACGGCGTAAAGCTCATCGTCGGGGACAAGTGCATGGGGATGCTGGAGGCCGTGGGCGAGGTGTTTCTGGACGCCAAATATCAGCGCTGCACGGTGCATTTCTACCGCAACGTTTTCTCCGTTGTGCCCAAATCCAAGGTCAAAATTGTGGCAAAAATGCTCAAGGCGATCCACGCCCAGGAGAGCAAAAAGGCGTCCCGCGAGAAGGCGAAAGCCGTGGTCGCCGAGCTGCGCGCCATGAAGCTGAAGGAGGCCGCCAAGAAGGTCGAGGACGGCATTGAGGAAACGCTGACCTACTGCGATTTTCCCAGCGAGCACTGGACGCGCATCCGCACCAACAACGTGATCGAGCGGCTGAACCGGGAGATCCGCCGCAGAACCCGCGTGGTGGGGACGTTCCCGGACGGCAACTCCGCCCTGATGCTGGTCTGCGCACGGCTGCGCCATGTGGCGGGCACCCAGTGGGGCAACAAGAAATACATGAACATGAAGCACTTGGAGGCGGTCATGGACGACGCCTCCGTTGCCGGCTGACTTCACTCCGCCGGAGCCTGCAAACAATTTTGCGCATAAATCTTGACGGGACCTTTTATTCCCTCCGTTTCGTCATTTGTGAAGAACTCGCAAACGGCAGAAACGGTGGGGCACGGCAATGAAATTGGTATCCGCATAATGAAAAGCGGACAAAAAGCCAAGGATGGCCGCAAAGGGCCATCCTTGGCTTTTTGTCCGTTTTGTTGTGTTGTCTGGTCGCATGGTTAGGCGGCCTCTCGAATATCTCCAGAGGCCAATGTGTTCCGGGAACTCCGCTTCCTATATCAGCGTTCTCTATATTCTGGTGCCTCCATTATCCTCCCATACCACTGCCGAGATCTTCTCCCAGATCGCAGGTATAGCACCACTCCACCACATCGCCGTTATTCAGTTGGTAGCGGGAGCAGCCGTAGTTAGGAAACCATCCGTTGACGGCATACATTCAGCCGGAGAGCTTCCCTACATCGAACTCGTACAGATTGTGAATACCCTCGATATAGGCACTGTTATACACCGGCGTAAAGCTGGACTCCATGTGTATCTTATTTGCCTTGCAGACACGCTGCAGTACATCGTAGACACTTTCGCCGTCGCTGAACGTTACCTCTGTGGCTGGAAGGATGATACCGTCCTCCGGCACAAGGGCTTTCTTGCTCTCAACGCACTTATCAATATTGTCCAAGATCGTCTCGCAAGAGATGGATATGATGCAGGTATACTTTGTGTCCGCATCCACATCGCTGTCCTGTGGCTCTACAGGAGCCGGTTTTCCCTCCGGCACAGGTCAGCAGGAGCAGTGCCAGAAGCAATGTGCACAGAGGTTTGGATCGCCGCATATCACTTCACCTCAATATCCGTCATGTCGAACAGGCGTGTCTGGCCCTGCCGGAAGCGGTCGCAGGCGGCCAGTGCGTAGAAGCCCTGCTCGGTAGCCATACCTCATCGCTGTGACGGAAGCCGCCGCCCTCGCAGGCAAAGGCGCACAGGCCGTCCAGCGGGGACGCGCCGTCAGATCAACGCCCGCCATGTTGGCGGCATTATATCCGGCAGCCGTCAGGCCCAAGATGGTGCGGGAGTTCTCAGTGGATTTCGCTTGGTGCAGCCGCACGGAACCTGCTTGCTTGACATAGTCCTCTACCGTCTGCTCATAGCTCTGCGCAGTCTCATCACTGAGAAGTCCGGCACGGCTCAGGCCGATCACCGCCCACTCGCCGCCAACAGAGCCTGCGGAAAGCGTATCTTGCTCTTGTAGATATTTACCCGTTTCACGGTAGGCGGTCTGCCATGGTGCCTCCTCTGTCTTTGCGCCGCAGCCGGTCAGCAGCACCAGCAGGAGCAGCAGCGCAATGGAATGTTTTTTCATAGGCGTCTTCTCCTTGCAGAAATGTTTTTTTGCCGTCAGTGCGGCTTACCCACCGTACAATGCGCACGGTGGGCAAGCTGGGGAGGCCATTTCATATCCGGTTTATTTCCGTGTACCACTATGATTTATTGTTCCACCGGGAACCTTGTAATGTTGCCCAGGTAATACTGGCAGACCATCATGGCGTCGGAGACATCCATGGTGCCGTCGCCGTTTACATCGGCGGCTTTTTTCTGCGTATCTGTCGGGGTAACATTGCCCAGATAGATTTGGCAGATCAGCATGGCATCGGAGACATCAATGATGCCATCTGCATTTACATCTCCATATTTGACTGCACTCTGATCTGCAATGGTCAGGGTCAGGGTGGTCATGGGCTTGTCACAATGGACGCCGTATTCCATCTCCAGGGTGTCGCTGTTTTCTCGGTTTTGGTACATGGCGTAGGGGAAGGTGATCTGGAAGTCGGTATCACTGGCCTTCAGCGGCTTATCGGACCAGGTGACATACTTTGTCACATCGCGGGTCATGCCGTTGGCGTAGTAGGCCGTTACCTGCATACCGGTGGGGTCGAAGGTGTCTTTTACATTGTAGGTCGTCTTGTCCGGCAGCTTCGTGACCTCGATGCGTTCAATGGTGCTGCCCACGGCCATCAGGTAGGCGGAGTCGTTTTTGAAGTAGATCGTTCCGTACTCATCCATGATGGGGCTGCAAATGGCATACTGGGCCTGTGCGCCGCTGGGCGTGAAGATGTTGTAGGGCGTCGTATAGGTCTCCGTCTGGCCGCTGGCCGTGTAGGTCTCCATGGTCTTCAGAGACACCTCGGTTTGGCCGGGCTTGTCCTCCAGCACCCGGAGCTTGCCGGGGGTGAAGTTATCGAAGAAGTACACATAGACGCAGCCTGTCTCCTCCATATAGGCCGTGGTCAGAACACCGCTGGTCTGGGGATAGCCGTGGGTGCGCACAGTGTAGGCGATCTCCCAGTTGGGGATGTCGATGACCGTAAGGTTATGGCCACTGTATGCGCCGAACTGTGCCGTGCCGGAGATGCCGATATAGGCCCGCCCATTGTAAATGGTGGGTGTGCAGGTGGACATGGCGGGATTGGCGGGATCGTCCGCATAGTTGTAGAGCTTCAAGGTGCGGACATCCTCAATGGTACCCTTTTCGTCCACAGTGGCCTCGTAGAAGTAGCCGCCCTTGCTGGTGAAGTAATACTTGCCGTTGTAATGGGTGATAGAGCTGCGGATGTCGCCGGTCACATTCATCTTGTAGGAGGACAGCAGTTCGCCGGTCTTGGGGTTAAAGGACAGCAGACTGGGCTTGCCGGTGGTGTAGCCGGAAGCGCCGTCATCCGTGCCGATCAGCAGGAAGTCGTCGCACACATAGGCACCGGCCCAATAGAAGCCGCCCTTGCTGGTGTAGTACCAAGTGGGGAGCTTTTCTTCCATCGTCTGCGTGGGGTCCTCGTCGGTGGCGCTCAGGCACACATAGTGGGCCTCGTTGATCTCGCCCACCCAAAAACCGGTGTAGATGTAGCCATCGTGATAGACAATAGAGCTGTTGGGCTGACCGCCGATGGAGTCCCGATAGATCCACAGGGAGTCCAGGGTATTGGCGTCGAACGCCTGGATCGTGCCGTCAGACAGGCCCACGAAAATCATGCCGTTGGCGTAGGTGGGCGGGTTGATGGCGAAGCTGGAGTTGTGATCCATGGGCTTATCAATGAGAATTTCGCCGGAGATAGCATCCACCTTGTAAATGCGGGAGCCGGAGTAGGTGTAGATGGCACCGTCCACCAAAATGGGGCAGCCGCAGGCGTTCACATCGTAGCCGGATCCAATGGAGGTAGCCCAGTACAGCTCGGCATCCTTGGCGTAGACCGGCGTCTTGTAGTCCACCACACCGTTATTCTCATTGTTTTGGCGTAAGTGGGGCCACGCAGAATCGAAATTGATGAGCTTGTCGTTGGCTGGAGCCTTCTTTAGCGTAATGGTCAGTGTACCGTCCTTGTCGGGGGCGGTATAGTGCTCCACCGTTTGACCGATGTACCCGGCGCAGGTGGTAGTGTAGGAATAGCTGGCACCGGGGGTCAGGCTGTAGGTGCCGTTTTTCTCCACGATGCGCTTGCCGTTCAGATCGTTGGTCAGGAACACCGTGGCATCCGCCGGGGTCGTTTGGATGGTCAGTTGGATGGGGTCACTTTTCTGAACATGGACGGTATAGGTCAGCTCAATGCTGCCGGTATCTGCGTGGCAGACCTGTACCGAAATATCCTCATTATAAAGGTCTGTGTTCAGGACCGCTTCCGCGCCGGCCAGCGTATCATAGCGTACGCCGTTGACCTTGGCATAGTACCCGCCGCAGCAGGCGGTGTCTGTTCTGCTGTTGGGATAGGTGCCGGAGAGGTAGAGAGCGGCGGTCTCCCGGTCTACCTTAACATAATAATCCGTGGTATCTCGATCAAAGCGGGCCGTTGCGCCCTTTGGAGTTACAAAGGGCAGTGTCTCATCCTTTGTGGCAATAGTCAGGCTGGACAGGTGCAGCTGCCGCAGCAGCTGAATATCGTAGTCCTGATAGTAGGTAGTGCCGTTTTCTGTCTTGGAAATGCGGATCGTCACCGTCTGGCCGTAACCGGCCTTGGCCACGGCGTAGGTCAGGCTCTGAGCAAGACCCGTTTTGCTGACAGGCATTGTGATCGTCTCCATCCGTGCGAGATTATGAATCTCCGGCACGGTGCTTTGGGTCCGATACAGCGCCGTCACGGTTCCGGTTGCCGTGGCCTGCATGGCAACGGAGCTGTTGCAGTCGGACACCGTATAGTTGTAGGTGTGGTCTGCCGCCGTGAAGGTCTTGTCGGCGGCGTAGGCGATCCGGCTGGAAGCATAGGTGCCGTTGTAGAATGCCAGATCGGTCAGCCAGTCGGTGGCGACAGGCTCCGGGACGGACACATTCAGTCCGCTGGAGGCCGTGAAGGTGATCTGCGTATGATACCAGGTGTTCTTCGTGGCGATGCAGGTATAGCTCTCGCCGGGGACCAGGTGATAGATCCCGTCCACCGGGGCAATCTCGGAGCCTGCTCCATTGATCACCTGCACCGTTGTTCCGGAAGGCACAGCCAGCGTCACCGGTACGGAAGCTACCTTCTGAATGTGGAGGGTATAGGTGCTCTGCTCCCCGTTGGGCGCTGCTACCTGAATCATGTGATCCTGCGTGTCTCCGGTCAGCTGCACCGCCCCGGTTCCGGTGACGGTATAATCCTCACCAAATGGTGCGGCGTCAATATCCACAGTGGAGGACACGGTTTTTAGGCTGTACTCCCGGGTGTTGGGCGCAAACTCCAGGGGCAACTTGGTCCCCTCCGCCGTGGCTGCCAGAGCCTTCAGCGTGGGCACACGGGTCACGGTGACATCGTAGGACTGAATCTGCGTGTAGCCGTCCGAGCCTGTATACTGTGCTTCCAGCGCGAAGGTCTTGCCCTCCATGCCAGAGGTCAGCAGATAAGTAAGGGATGTGGCTGTGCTGTTCCAGCTGCGGGATGTGCCCGACATATCCTTGCCGTTGGTGCCGGTATAAATGGTGCGGAGCTTGGTGGTCTTGGTATTCGGAACATTGCCCATCACAACATTCAGGTACACGCTGCTCAGAGCATTGGCTGTATCCTCGATCCAATACTGTGCCGTGTGGTTCGCGCGGTTTTGTGCAGCGCGGTAGGGTTCTTGATCGACATCCAGCAGCCGGATATTGCCGAACCACTCGCCGTAGGGCAGGGTCGCAGAGACCTGGGCGTCGGCGGAGACCGTCAGCGTTCCCTCTGTGCGGTTATATCCGCCGTCGGACACACGGAACTTATAGTCACCGGCGATGACCTGGACGCTGCCGGTGCCGGTGGTAACATTGCCATAGACATCCGTAAGGGAGAGGATCGGTGCCTCCACCGCATTGCCGTTTTGGGTTGCTGTGGCGGAGACGGTGTATTTGGTCCCGTCCAGAAGGGCCGCATATTCAGCAATGGCGTCTTTCAGGTTTTTCAGCAATGGTCCTGCCGAGTCGGCAGTTGCCGTCCGCAGGCCCTTCAGCGCCGTTGCGTAGGCATTGGCCGCTGCCGGATAATTCTGCACATGGTTGGTCATGTCCAGGTAATCCGCCATTTGGATAATCAGCTGGATAGCTGCGTCCGAATAAGTCGAAGATACATGGAAGCAAAGGGCCTTGACGGAAGAAGCCGGAGCGTCCAGCTTATAGCCACCCTTGTCATAATAGAGCAGGTAATTGGCGGAAACGCCGTTGATCTCATAGACGAATCCGTTTTCCAGGCCGACAAAGTCAATATCTGAATCCGCCAGCGCCTGTTGAATGGTTTGCCCAGATTTATACTGGATACGGGTCGGCTCCACGATGGTGCTGTTGGCGTTCATAGCCACAAGCACAAAGCTACCGGCGTACTCCTCTGCGGCCATCGCCGTGATCGGCATGGCGGCAGAGAGCAGAAGCACCAGACTCAGCAGCAGAGCCATTACTCTTTTGTGCATTTTCCTTCCTCCTTTTTTCAATACAGGCAGTTCCATAGCCGGTACCGTATTTTCTCCCAGGTTGTCCAGCTACCCTTGCAGGCATCCAGTACACGCACGGCAAATGAGTCAACCTGCTTGCGTTGCTCCGGGGTCATCTCCTGGGTGCTGAACAGCGCCTTTTGATTCAGTTCTGCGGCCTCCGCAGCATCCTCCGGGAACTGCACCGTACTGTGGCGCAGCAGGCAAACGGCATAGCCATAGCGCATGGCAATGGCCTCCCGGTCGTTTGCGGCGTCGATAGCGGCCATCTTCTTCCGAAACACCCTGCGGCGATGGAAAATGCACCCGGCCAGCAGCAAGATCAGCAGCAAGGGAAGAAGCAGTAGGTAGTGGGCATTCAGTGAGAAGGTAAATCGGTCCTGCTTGTGCTCGTTGACCTCCTCTGGCTGCTCCACCTCTACAAATTGCTGGGTGTTGTTCTCATAGGTATTCTCATCCGGGCTGTCGCCGCCCAGGGACAGTTCCTCGTCGTCTATGTAGCCAGGAGTCACCTCGAACGGCACAAAGCCGACACCGCTGACATAGTATTCCGCCCAGGCGTGGGCGTTTTCTTCCGTCAGGGTAATGGTCTCACCGGCCTTGTAGCGGGCGGCATCCTCTGCCGAGAGGTAATACCCCTCCACATAGCGGGCCGGAACGCCCATGTAGCGCAGCATCAGCACCGCTGCCGTGGCGTAATGGACGCTGTAGCCGTGTCCGCTGCGCTCCAGCGTATATTGCAGGAAGTCGCCGCTGCCGTTCATGGTCCGGACAGTCTCATCGTAGGTCATGGCTTCCCGTAGATAGTCAAAGATGATGGTGCGGATGTCGCTGATGGTCCGGGTCTGGGTGTCCAGCTTCAATTGCCGCTGGAGGACGGCCCAGCTATCCTGGGTCATTTGCAGGTCCACGGCCCGGAGATAGTCGGCATATGCCTGCTCCTTGGATAGATAGGTCTCGATGTTTTCCCGGCCCTGGGCTGTGGAGAGGTTCCGCTGGATCTGATACCAGTCCGGGACGCTGCCTTTCAGATAATACAGGCTCTCTGCCGGGGGCAGATTCGTGTCCCCGATGCGGTCCGCTGCCAGCGTTTCGCTGCCGTAGACGGCGTAGGGGTAGTAGCCGTGGGCGGAACAGGCGGAGAGATTTCGTATAGTCATGGACAGCGGTGTGGCCGTCTCCGTATAGCCATCCGCCAGTGCAATTTGACTCTGGCCGTAGAAACCTGCCTCATGGAGCCAATAGAAAAGGTCCTCATATTGGGCGGTTTCTTCGGTATCGGCTGCTTTCCAGCCGGTGCCGGTGTAGGTGTCGTAGACCTGTCCACGCAGATACACCTTTTCCGGCTGCTCCATTGTGACTTCCAGCGCCGGGGTGTCGCTTTTATTCCAGACGGGTAAGTTCTTGAGGTTTCCTTCCGGCATGGAATTGGTATCGCTGTCGTAGTGCCGCTGGTGAAGCTGGGTTTGCATCGTCTCGACCATGTCTGTATTCAGCTTGTCTTGGCAGGACAGGCCAATCAGCAGACACAGCGCTGCACACAGGACCGGCAAGATCAGCTGCGACGGAACGCCTGCAAGGGCTTCTCCCTCTGCCGTGTGCTGCACCATCAGCAGCACCGTGCCAATAATCAGCAGCCCACCGCCGATGCCTATGGGAAACAAGCCCAGCAACAGGGCTGCATAGCAGGGCAGCAGAATCGGCAAGGCCAGCAGCATCCGTCCGCTCCATGCGCTGCGGCTGAGAAGCAGCGACACCGCCAGTAGCAGAACCGTTACCGCCAGAGGCAGAAATTGGGCATCCGCTGCCGCAAGGTCCAGGTAGATCTTCCCGGTCTTTTTCGTCAGCAGGGTCAGGAAATCATTTGCCAGTGTTCCAAAACCGGGTAGGACAAACTTGTTCAGTGCCAAGCTCAGAAGAAGCAACACGCCGATGCCCGCTGGAACGAGCCAGTTCCCGATTCTGGTTTGGTATACTATCAGCAACGCCGCCTGTACCAAAATCGCAGCTGCTGTCATGGCCCACCATGGGTAGGAAACAGAGGGAAATGCAGCGGTTAAAAGCAAGCAGAAGCCCACCGTCAGAACGGCACAGACCACCCAAGCGCCCCAGGGAAAGTGCAGCTTTTTCTGTGCCGTTTCGGCGACAATCCACTGGAGTCCGTTTTCATTTTTTCGCATGATGGGTTAAACCTCCAGTCGCTGCATGGCCTCGGAATAATTCTGCGGGGCAAAGGTGGTCGCACCGGGGTACTGTTCTTCGGTACAGAGGATGAAATGCACCCGTCCGTCCGTGAGCAGCTGTTCTTCCGGCGCTGTGCCGAAACAGAGAATTCGGCTGTAACCGTCAGTTTTGGGCAGGCGGCACTCAGCGCTGCCCCTGGTCTTTACCAGAGCCGGGATAGCCTGCAAAAGCTGGTTTTCCTCTGAAATGTCCTGGACCTGCAGATCGTCCCGGTCCGTCCAGCACAGGGTATAGGGTACACCGCTTTGCAGCAGTGCCATGCCTGCGGAGGACACGACCTCCGCCAGTGCGTCCATCTGCTGGGGGTTACCGCCGGTGCGCTTATCCCAGAATACCAAAAGGGAACGGCTCTCCGGCTGGCTGGCCTCTTTCAGAATCAGCTCATCTAACTTGGAGGACAGCTTCCAGTGAATTTGCCGGATGTCATCGCCGGGGCGATACTCCCGGAGCTGGTACACCTCGCTGCGGTCCTCACCCCGTCGATTGGAAGTGCCGTCGTCGGCATAGGCCGGTCGGGCGGTCATGTCCGCCTCCATTGGATACAGGTCCGGGAGGATGGTCAGACGGGCATCCGCTTTCACGAGGGCCTTCATGGGAAGCAGGCCCAGATAGTCCAGCAGGGTAAACCGGCTGATCTGCACATACACTCTGCCGCAGAAGCTGCTTTGCAGCAGGATGGTTTGGCTGCTTTCGCCCTTGGCTCCGATGCTGCCGGTCAGCGTCACTGTCTGATCTTCCTCAGTGAGATCATTGCGGATAGAGACCTGACAGCCATAGCGCATTACGGGCAGAAACGCTCCGTTGCGGATACGCACCCGACAGCTGACTGCCGTGCGTTTTGCCGCTGTGGCCGGGGTCAGAATGTCCGCCTGCAGGTGCCTGCGGACATGGAAATTGACCGCCCAGAAGGCCAGGGGCAGCAGGAGCAGCAAGCAGAGTCCGGCCAGCGCCCAGAAGGAGCCGCTTGTAAGAAGCAGCGCCGCCAACGCCAGCAGCAGGATCAGATAACACAGGGCGCTGCCTAAGATCGTTTTTCTCATTTGCTGGAAAATTCCCGGACATCCGGCTTCTGGACGGAGGTAAGTACATTTTGCAGGATCAGTGCCGCTGTATAGTCCTGGAGCCGCGCCTTGGAGTTGAGGATCAGACGGTGGACACACACATCCGGGAACACGGCGCACACATCGTCAGGGATCACATAGTCCCGGCCCTCTAAGTAGGCGTTGGCCTTGGCCGCACGGGTCACAGCCAAAGCGCCACGGGGACTGACACCCAGGGTCACATAGGCGTTGGAGCGGGTCAGATCCACCAGCTCTGCAATATAGTCATAAATTCGGTCTGCCACATGGATATTGCTGACCTCTGCAATGAGCTTTTCCAGCTCGGCAGGGGAAGTCACTGTCTGGCAGGCAGAGAGCGGGTCCACATGATGGCGATCCTTCAGCAGTGCCGCCGTGCTGGCCCGATTGGGATAGCCCATGCTCAGTTGGAGCATAAAACGGTCCAGCTGGGATGCGGGCAGCATCTGCGTACCCGCAGAACCCACCGGGTTTTCCGTTGCCAGCACGATAAAGGGCTTCGGCAGGGGCCGGGTCACGCCGTCCACGGTGACCTGCAACTCCTCCATAGCCTCCAGCAGAGCGGATTGGGTCTTGCTGGAGGTACGGTTGATCTCGTCCGCCAGCAGCAGATTGGTCATAATGGCTCCGGACTGATATTTCAGCTTGCCGTCTGCCTTATCGAATACGGAAAACCCGATAATATCCGATGGCAGGGTGTCGGAGGTGAACTGGACACGCTTGGAGTCCAGACCTAGCGTTTTGGAAAATGCCTTGGCCAGCGTCGTCTTGCCTACGCCGGGGACATCCTCCAGCAGCACATGGCCCTGTGCCAGGATGGCCAGCAGCACCTTGCGGACGATGTCCTCCTTGCCCAAAACGACCTTGTTGACCTCTGCCTGAATTTGATCTGTCAGCTTGTTCATGCCTTTTTCCTCTTTCTGCCGATGATGTAGATCGCACCGGCGGCGATTACGACTACCGCACCGATCACGGCGCAGATGATGATTCCATTTGTGCCGAATGCCTCACGGGGCGCTTGAGTGCCGTCAAAATGCAGCACCCACGGCTGCCCGGACCGCACACGCTGCACAGCCACTAAGGCCAGGACGGATTGGGCCGTTGCCAGGCCGTCGCCAGCCCCCTCCAGCACATGGCGGTAGGTGCCGTCCGCTTCCCGGAACTGGGAAAGCTCCGTCAGCAGGGTGTGCTCGCCCTTGACAAAACGGCTATCCGTCTCCGGGTCAATGCCCAGCGCACACAGGGCCAGGATGACCTGGGCGGTGCTTTCCGCGTTTTCATCGCCGTAGGCGATATACCCGCAGGTGTCCGTCAGCTGGCCGGAAAGATAGGAAAGTGCTGCGTCGATCTCGGTCTCCATCTGGTTCCGATAGGGAGCTAGGGCCTGCACCGCCATAGCGGTGATGTCCACATCCGATTTTCCGGGGATCAGGCCGAAGCCGCCGTCCGGCTCCTGAGCAACGGAAATGGCATTTACCATGTCCTCCCGGGAATACAGGGCGTCTGCCGGGACCTCTGTGTCCCCGGCATCCAAGGTCAGCAGCGCCCATATCCAGCCATTTAAGCCCTGAGCGCCCGGATCACGGGCATAGTTGTAAGTACCCTCTGCGATCAGGTCAATGGCCGAGCCGTCGGGCTTCGTGCCGAAGTTGGTGGGGTTGCCCCCCAGTGCCAGCACCGTTAAAGAAATCCGGTGGTATTCCGTGGCCTTGTTGCGGTCCAGGCATCCGTTTTTGGCGTATGCGTCCTCCACATGGGCCTTCAGTTCCGCCAAATAGTCGGAATAGCTCTCCCTTGTGCCGGACAGTGCCATAGCTATGGCCAGCCAATCGCAGACGGAATCGCCTGCAGGAAACAGTTCCCGGTCTTTCAGCAATTCACCCTTCTTGCCGCCCAGAGCGGACATTCCCTCCGCACTCTGTGCGATCTGTTTTTCCAAAGAAGGCTGCGCTTCCGCAAAGGCCACCGTTGGGAGCAGAAGCAGCACACAAAGAAGTGCCGCTAATATTCGTGTTGCACTTTTCATGCAGTATCCTCCATCGTTCGTTTCAACGCCCTTCTACTTTACCGTTCCCGTGTCCCGTTAGAGCGTTTCCCATCCTCCGCCGCATCAGCCGGTCCTATTCGGAAGTTGGCTCTGTGGGCGTCGGTTCCGTGGGGACCGGGCTCCGTAGGGGCAGGCTCTATTGGCTCCGTTCCGCCGCCGGTGGCCGGGAGAATATCTGTTTTCTCCTCATGGCACTTGGAGCAGCGATAGTGGATGTAACCATCCTCTGTTTCGGTGGGTTCCAAACGGTCCGTCTCCACGAAGTCGTGGCCCAGGGCTTGGTAGCCGCCGTTGATCCACAGGCCGCAGTAGCTACTCAGTGAACCGTAGCCGCCTCCGGTGGAATCGTAGCCGCCGATGTCCTTGCCGTAGGACAGGGTGAAGCGCACATAAATGGTAATGCCGTTGCGGACCTTGTAGCCACTCATACCGGTACCCTCATACAGGGTGCCGTTGATGGAGTACATCCAGCCCGAGCCTTGGGTATAGTCAAACTCCCCGATGCTGTCCCGGTCATAGTTATCATTGGTGGTGATGCCGTCCCGCAGGATCAGCTCCCAAAGATGCTCCGGGACATTGGCACGGTAGGCAATGTCGCCCCGGCTAATCCGGCGCAGATAGAAGTTCATAGTGGTGGACCCCTGGTAATCCGGCTCATAACCGCGCTCCTGCAGGAAGCGCAGCAGCACGGATGCCGCCGTTTCGCCCTCCACGATGTCCAGCGTACCGGTATCCAGAATGCCCAGGCCGATGGTGGTCGCATCCAGCACCACATCCACCGAGCCTGCCGGGTCGCCCTCACTGATCTGGTGATAGGTGACGGTGTAGACCTTCATGGTGGAGTTTCCGTTACCATCCCAGGCCAGCACCCGGACGATGTGGGTTTCTTCATCGCCCAACTGAGGGGGATCGAAATACAACTCGTAGGTGGGTTGAGAATCGCCGTAGCTCTTTTCCACGGTTTTGCCGTCCAGCGTGACCCGAATTTGATTGGAATAGATCACACCGGCTCCCAGCTCTGCGTTGGCACGGGCAATCACCGTCAAGGGGAAGGTTTGGGAGCTCATGTCCAGGCTGGCCCCGTCCAGATTGGTAACGATGGAGGGTGGATAGTCCCCCACCGTCGGGTGGGTATCGTCCGCAAGATTCGCATAATAGCCCACCCGGTACTGAACAAGTCCCAGAAAGGTCTCCCCATCATAAAGAGACAGCACAAAGAGGTTATCTGCGTTGAAATCCAGCTGTGCCTCGTAGTCCTGGTTATTCTGAGAAGTAAGCAGCAATCCGTTTCCGGAATTGGTCTCATTTTTCAGCCGGACACGGATATGCAGATCGCCTTTACCCAGGGGATAGGCCACAAAGGTCAGCTTGCCGTCGGGCAGCTCTGCCTTGGTAAGCTGCTGAGTTTTCAGAGTCGTATAAATGCGGGGCGTATCGTCTTCTTCACCGCCGCTGCCGTGGTCACCGCCGCTGCCGCCGTGGTCCCCGTCGTCTCCGCCGGTGCCATCACCATGGTCACCGGAATCCTCGGAGCCGCCTTTGTTATCGTCTGACTTGGAGCCGCCCTGGTCGCCCTTGCCGGGGTTATCCGTGGGGTCTGTGGGGCCCGATGGATCCGGCTTGGTGTCATCGGGTTTCTGCGTGTCATCAGGTTTCTGCGGCTCTGATGGATCCTGGGCAGTATCCGTATTCTCTGTATTATCCTTGCCGGAGCTTTGTCCGCCGGTGCTGCCGGAGCCTTGCAGCGACTCTGCCTGGAGCCGATCCGGCTGAGTGCTGATGGGATTCTCCGGCCTTGTCCGACCGGAGGAAAGAAGTGAGAGGCTGATCCCTGCCACCAGCACAATGACCAGCAAAATACTCACGGCGCTATATAGGCCGCTATGTTTTTTCATACGGGTATCCTCCAAATGCTTATTTTGGATTCTTACCATCGTCTCCTAAAACAGGAGGCAATGGTAAAGCCCCAAAATATGGCGAATTGCCTCCCCTCCCAAAAGGGAGGGGAAGCTATGGATTCGCCTTGGTTTACTTGGAATTTTTGACGACCGCAACGGCGTCGGTGGAGTTGACGGCCTTGTCAAGGTTCACATCCGCGCGCAGGAACTTCCGCACAGAGACTTTCTCGAAGTCGGTGTACTTGCCGCTGTAGATGTCATAGGTGAGTTGCGCATCGTTGATGTCCACAACGCCTGTCTCGTTGACATCATAGCTCTGCTTCACTTCCTCGGCTGTGGCGCTGGCCTGGGTGATATTGGCCTCAGCCGTAGCCACAGTGAATGCCTCGCCCTTGTCCACGATCACCAGCCAGCTGTACACATTCTCACCGTAAGCGGTAGTCTTATACATGACATTATCGCCGTAGGCAAAAGCCTTGCCCTCTTCGGGGGTGCCGGTCACGGTTACCAGAAACACGGTCTTGTTATCCATCTGCACATACTCGGAAACAGCTACCTCCATGGTCAGAGTGGATTTCTTCTCGATGGTGATGACCAGATCGCCGGTGACATTGGCGATAGTGTAGGTGTTGTCGGCTCCCTCGGTGATAGTCACATCCTTGCCGCCCATAGTGGCAGTGATGGTGTACGCACAGTTCTTCTGCTTGGCCACGGTGAAGGTGTAGTTAGCCTTTTCCTGAACGGTGCTCTCGCCGGTAGCATCACCTGCGCCGGTACCTGCAAAGGTGACCTTGTAGGTTTCCAGCGGCTTGACCTGCTTGTTGCTGTTGATAACGATGTTGCCGATCACATCCGCACCGGGGATGGTGTAGGTGGTGGTGCCGTCGTCATTTACCTGGGCCTTAAAGCCGGTGTATGCCTTGCCGTCGATGGTCACAGCCATCTTGTAGACATAGCCATCCGCAGGGGTCAGCTTGAAGGTGTAGTCGGTCTTATAGGTGGCCTTCTCATTACCGGTGGTATCCGCGCCCAGAGTGACGTTGAAACTCTTGGCGGTCTTGGTGCTGGTGACGACCACATTGCCGTTGACATTGGGCACGGTGTAGATGCCATCCTCGTCCGGGCTAACTGTCGTTGCCTCACCGCCGCCGACGGTGACGGTGACAGTATAGTCATAGTTGGGGTCTACGGGCTTGAAGGTCAGAGTGCCGCCTGCTGCGATCACGGAGCCCTCCGCGTCGGTACGGGTGAAGTCATCCGGCAGAGACACGGTGTAGCCGCTGACGGTAATAACGGCGGTGTCATCCAAAATGGCAGCCGCAGGTGCGTCAAAGTCAATGGCGTTTGCATTGGTATCCACACACGCTTCCGTTACTTTCACATCAGATGTACCCTGGCCGGCTGCCACAAAGCTCAGAGTCAGTGCATCGCCCAGCTCGGCGGCTTTGCCGTAACGCACGATTCGCACGGTGCCGCTGTCGGGGATCACGCGATAACCCTCGGTGCTGGTGGCTTCCATGTTCAGCGTTAGAATGGCGGGGGCAAAAGAGAAGGTCATATCGTAGGCGTTGTAGGTGGTCTTGCCGTCGTTGTTGCCGATGGCCACAGGGATCTCCACGATTTGGCCGGAGGCTACCCGCTTGTCCGCACCCAAGGACACGGTGTAGCCCTTGGCAGCAGGAGTCTCGACGGGAATGGTCAGCTCACTGCCGGCCACATTGTGAGGGACTTGAACCTGAGATGCACCGTCATCACTGTATGTCAGAAGGTTATCGACTTTCATCGTAAATTTTGCATTGGAAGTATCTGCACCCTCATTTGCGGTGAAGGTAAAAGATGCCCAATCACCTGCTGCAAAACTGGTATGAGAAGGATCATACTTATCAAAGGTCGTTTGCAAATAGGCGACTTTTACTGCGCCCTGTTTATTGGCGGGATCAATATCCGTAAAGCCGAGACGGGCAGGTCTACTTCCAAGATTTTTCCGTCCGGTGAGCGTGTAGGCATTTGTGTCAAAACTAATGGAAATGCCAACGGCGTCCGCAACAAGTTCCTTATCCAGACTCAAAGTCAGCGTCACGGTCTCACCGGGGGCGACGGAGGTCTTATCTGCGCTCATAGTGATGGTCGGTTCGTCTGCTGCAAAGACGGCAGGTACCAGGCTCAGCACCATCGCCAATGTCAGCAGAATAGAAACGATTTTTTTCATGTGTTCTCAATTCCTCCTATCAAGATTTTTTCTCAGCAGGGAATTCCGTAATATTTCCCAGGTAGAACTGGCAGATCATCAAGGCATCCGAAACATCTACTGCACCGTCTCCGTTCACATCGGCAGCTGCATTCTGCGCATCCGTCGGTGCTACATTGCCCAGATAGAACTGGCAGACCAGCAGCGCATCCGAAACATCAATGGTATTGTCTCCATTCACATTCCCATACATCACATCCGGCTCCGTCTTGGCATACTCGAAGGTGAATAGCGCGATGGGCGCGGAGTTCTTGTCAGCGGGGGCACTCAGCGTGATCGCCTTGCCGCTGCCGTCCTCGTTGCGGACATACCCTGTCACCGGCATGATCACGGTCTGCGTGCCGTCCGCATTGAGGGTATAGCTGTTCTCCAGCGTGATGGGCGTGAGGGTATATCCGCTTGCCTGCGCCGCCGCACGGTTCACGGCAGTCGCCGCGAACTCCACCTCATAGGCGTAGACCGTGGTGCCGTCGTGACGGATGTCCACGTCCTTGTTGTAGGTCACGGTCACCGTTTCCGCGCCTTCGGGCACGGTCATATGGTACTTGGGCACTTCCTTATAGGTCGTCTGGCCGTCCGCGCTGGTCAGCGTGGTGATGCCCTCGTAGCTGGTATTCTTTGCTGCCAGCTTTTCACCATTCACGGCAGCGTCCTGGAAGGGGCGCTCCAACTCGGCGTCCGCCGCCACGTTCAAGATTGCCGTGGCCGGTGCGATCTTGGCATAGTTCGTGCCGCCGCTGTCGTCCTTGGGGATCGTCCGGTTGGGGTCCATGCCCACGAGGTAGTAGGTGCCCTCCTCTGTGGGGGCGGTGAAGGAGAAGGTGCTCTTTCCGTCATCCGCTTTCTTGTACTGATCGACTTCCTCCCACTTGTCGTTATACAGGAACACATCCAGGTTTGAGAAGGGATAGAAGTCGCTGCCCTCAAAGGTCGTGCCGTAAGCCTGAGAGGAGATCGTCATCTCCATGCCGGGGCGGGCATTGTACTCGTCCTTGTCAAAGCAGGTAAACGCGCCGCCGCTGCTGTAAAAGCTCCAGTTCGAGAACATGGCCACATCCCAGGTATCCCCGTCCGACAGCACGATGTAGTCGGAGGTGGAGCCCCAGCCGGGGCTCATGTAGGGGAAACAGTGGTTGCGGTAGTACATCAAGTTCTCGTCATGGCCCCAAAAATTTTCCATATAAAGGCTGGTGGGCGAGCCGCTGATAGTCAGAGCGGCAAAGCTGTCTGCCGTATAGGCCGGTGTTTCATCCATGTAACAAACATCTTCACCCAGCTTAAAGCTCGCCAGCGCGTCACGAGGATAGGCCCCCTTGCAGCATTGCTCCTCCGGCAGGCCGATGAAGTAGCGCTCCAGCAGATAGAGATACAGGTGCAGGCCGGTGGGCCGCTCTACGATGTTCTTGTCGATGTATTTGCCTTCTCCGTTTTCCGTGTGATAGCGGTAGTATTCGTCCAAGTTGTACCGGCCCAAGTCAAAGTAGGGGACGGTGATGGCCTTGTGGCACAGCACCGTGCCGTCGCGGCCTCGGATGGGCACGCCGTCGTTGGAGATGGTCACATACACCGTGACTTTCTTGGCGGGGGTCTCATCGTAGTTATACTGTGCGTCCAATCCGTGGGGAGCTTCCTTGACCGTGATGGTAAAGGTCGCTGTAAGCTCTTTGCCGTCCGAGCAGGTCGCCTTGACCTTCGGCGTATAGGTGCCGGGGTCTTTCTCTGATACATAGAGTGAGCCGTCCTTGACCTTGGTTTGGACGCTGAACTGCGCTGCGTTGGTCAGCGTGTAGGTCAGCGTATGGCCGTCCGTATCTTCAAAGACATCTGAAAGCTTGATCTCCAGCAAGCTGCCGGCCACAACCTCGCCGGTGGTGACGGCATCCGCCTTCACGGAAACGCAGGAATCCGCAGCCAGCGCCGGTATGACGCCGAATACGCCTGCCGACAGAGCCAAAGTCAGTGCCAGCAGCAGAGATAGTATGCGTTTTCTCATATTTGTTTACCTCATTTATGCGTAGGTTACATCCAGCGCGCGTAGAGCGTCATGTTGCTGCGCACCGGGTCTTTCTGTGTATCCCAGGGCTTGGTGAGCGCCTGATCTGCATACCAGCCGCCGAACACTGCGCCGGGCTTCGTGGGCGTCATGACTTCGCCAATGACGCTGCCCCGCTTCACGGACACGGCCTCCAGTTCTGTGCCGCCGCTGGTCTCAAAGCGGACCTTCTTCTTGCCCAGCAGAGCCAGCAGAATCAGCAGCAGGGCCAGCAGGCCCGCACCGCCTGTAATCCACCAGGTGGCGCTTCCTGCGGCGACCCCCTCGGCCCAGTTGGCGTAGAGGGTCATGTTGCCCTTAACGGTATCCTTGTGGAAGTCCCACTTTTGAGTGCGGTCCAGGTCTCTGTACCACCCCTCCAGGTGGTAGCCCTCCCGGATGGGGTCCTCGGGCTTTTTCACCTTTTCACCGTACTGGACGGTCTGGGAGGGGACCTCCGTGCCGCCGTTGCTTTCAAAGGTAACGGTGCAGTCCGTGGTGACGATGACGGACACGCTATTATCCTTCACGGTGTATCCGGCCATGCCGTCCTGGGTGGAAACCAGGGTGTTGGTGGGGATAAGCTGCGACACACCCTTCGTGCCGATGACCTTCATCTGAAAGCTGCCGACTACCACCTCCGGCTCCCAAGCCTCGCCGCCCTTAAAGGACACGAAGTTCAGATAGAAGGCCCGCCCGCCGGTGCGGCGGCCTAAATCGCTCCAGCGGATGCCGGGAGCGGTCATGACGCTGCCCTCCACCAGCTGGAGGAAGGTGTCGTCGTACTCAATCTCGGTCTGCATACCGTACATATCGGCGCTTTCCTGGGCATCGGTGCGCTTGAGCACCAGGGTCACGGTGATGGTCTCGCCAGTGGTGGCCCGCACCTCAGATGCACCGCCTGCGGACAGGTCAAAATTGTAGCTGCGGCTCTCGTCTGTTTTGCTGCCTGTCTGCGAGGCAAAGGCTGCGGTGGGCAGCAGGCACAGCAGCAGACACAGGGCTGCCAATAGTGTAAAAATGCGTTTTCTCATGCTGTTCTCCTTCTCTCTCCGCCCGGTTGGGCCGTTTTTTGCCCGGCCTGGCCGGGGCGAAGTCCCCAATGGGGGATAGCCTCCCCTCCCGCCGGGGAAGGGAGGCTGGCAGGGCCTTACTTAAACTGATTCACGATGGCCACAGCGTCGGTGTGATCCACCACCTTAGTGGCGTTTACATCGGCCCGCAGGAACTTCTCCACGGAAACCTGGGTGAAGTCACTGTATGCGCCGTTATACATATCGTAGACCAGCTGCGCATCGTTGACATCCACCTTCCCGGTCCTATTCACATCGAAGCTCGGGGTGATGGTGACCACATTGTCTGCGGCGGAGATGGCGACCTTGGCAGCGGCCTCCTCCTGGGTCAGGGTCTGACCCTTGTTCACGATCACCAGCCATGCGTACTGATCCGTGCCGTAGGCATTGACCTTATACATGGTGTTGCCGTCATAGGTGAAGGCACTGCCGCCCTCGGGGGTGCCCTTGACCGTGACCAGCATCATGGTCTTGTCGTTCAGCTCCAGATATTTGGACACGGTCACTTCCTCCGCGCTGTGGGAGACCTTTTCCACCTTCACGACCAGGTTCCAGCTGTGGGCGTATCCATACAGATAGTCGTTATAATTCACGGCCTCGACCACATATTTCCCATTGCCAAGGCTGCGCACGGTGGCGGGCCTCTTAGAAGCTGTGGGAGTGCTGAGGGACTGATAGTAAGCCGTGACGGTGTAGTCGCAGCTCTCGCGCTGGTTCAGCGTGAAGTAGTAGGGCATATTCTTGCCCATAGAGCTTGCATTCCCGGAGGCTGCGTCCTCAACGCCGTTCCCGGTGAACACGACCGGAATACCAGATTCTGTGTTGGCGTCGATCCATATTTCCACACCTCCAACGATTTCTTTTCCAGGGATCGTGTAGGTGAGGGTGCCATCGTCATTGGCAGCGGGGACCGCTATGACTGTATGGACAAAGGGATCCCCGTTGTCTACATTGTAAATTACACGGTAGGAGTAGCCGGCTCTCGGGGTGACGGTGAAGGAGTAGTCATTCAGATAGGTGACTGTCTCCGGGCCCTTGGTCACATCCTGCTCCACATCTGTGTCAATCTTGTATGTCACATCGTACTGCTTGGGGGTCTTGCTGGTGCAGGTGACCTCCACATTGCCGGAGATATTCTCGATGGTGTAGGTGTCATTTGCGCCGAAGGTCAAGCCCTCGGTGATGTTGTCGCCCATCTTCACGGTGAAGGTGTAGGTATAGTGGCTGTCCACGGGCTTGAAGGTGAAGCTGCCGCCGCCGGGGACCAGGCGGGTCTCGTCAGAGGTGAACGCATCCGGCAGGGTCACGGTGAAGTTATTGGCGTTGACCACGGTGTCGGCGTCGGAAATGGCGGCGTCCGGGGCGTCGAAGTTGATGGAGTTGGCATCCAGATCAAATTTGGCGTTGGTCAGCTTCACGGTGGATGAGGCAGTCGCCTTGGCGGTGAACTCCAGGGCCAGGGCCTCGCCCAAAGCTTGAGTAGCGCCGTAGCGGCGGACCCGAACGGTACCGTCGTTGTCCTCCACCGTCAGGTTGGCGGCGTCACCGGTCTTGGTGTTCAAGGTCAGTGCCGTCGGGTCGTAGGTAAAGGTCATGTCATAGGCGTTGAAGCCGGTGATGTTTTTCTCGGAGGAGGCGACGGTCACGGGAATGCGCACCTGCTGGCCCGCAGCAACCTGCTGGTCAGCAGCCATGGAGACAGTATAGCCGGTTGAAACAACCGTTGCACCGCTCGGTTTGATTGCAACATTAAGTGGGTCATTTATTCCATGATCAAAACCACCATTTTTGGTAGTGTAATCTTCCCAATCAATCATTATGAGCGAATTTCTATCATATCCAGCAGTAGATTGTGTAGTATAGAATTGAGCCTCTCCTATGCTACCTATAGCTGTAAATGTAATTTCACACAGTTTGCCTGCATTAACAGTTATTCCATCGTCGCTGGGATCTTCTTCTCGAATGCTAAATGTATCCACAGATACATAATTGGATATGGTTGGTGACTTAAAAAAAGTGCTATCTGAGTAGTTTACCCCCTCATATTTAAATAGGCTTGTATCATAATGAAGGGCGACTGTAATTTCGTTGACATTATTCACTGCATTCGGCAACATATAGGTAACAGAAACAGTCTCACCCGGTTGCACGGAGGTTTTGTCGATAATAGCACAAATCTTAGGGCTATCGCCCTCCGCCGCAAATGCGGCGGAGGGGACGGACCCTAAGACAAGAAACATTGCGAGGATTAAAGCACATATTCTTTTCATTTCTTGCCTCCTAAACCAGCTTTAACTCTTTGCAGTGAAAGTGGTAATTTCACCGCGCACATACTGCTCAAGCAGTGAAAGGTCAGTCGAATCAACCTTATTATCCTTATTTACATCGGCTTGTGCGAGCAGATCGCCACTGAATGTAGTTTCATTCGCTAAATACTGCCGCAGCAAATTAACATCATTTTCATCCACATAACCGAAAGGATCCAAGTCAACATTACCAACCGTAGGTGTTGTCAAACCAATCAGCCTAGTCTGCCAAAGTAGCGCGGGACTGTACCGGCTGGAGCCAAACGCTGCGTCAGTCAACCCTTTATTCATAGAAACAAGAAAGCTTCTATTGCTCATTTTCAGCCGATCCACTGCGGTGGCTGTCTGCGTATCAGCGTTCTTGGCGCTGCCGATACCCTGGGCGCAGGTGAAGTTCAAATAGTACAGGTGCTCCATCGCAGCGGAGGCGTTGTTGGTCATGCCGACCACTGCGCCCACATTGCTGCCGGTGCTCTCCACATAGGCCCGGTTGTAGCAGTTCTTGACAGAAGCGGACGCGCCGGAGGCAAAGGCCACGATACCCGCCACATAGTTGCCGGCACCGGTGATGCTGCCGGTGTTGTAGCAAGCGGTGACGCCCTTGGTGGTCTGACCCACGATGCCGGCCACATAGCCGTTGCCGGTGATCGCACCGCCGTTGTAGCAGCCGGTAATGGTACCGGTAGCGTAGCCGGTGATGCCGCCCACATACTGATAGGCATGGATGGTGCCTTCGTTGCCGCAGTTGGTGGCGTTGGAATTCACCAGACGGCCTGCAACGCCGCCCACGCTGCTCCAGTTGCCATTCACACGGGTAACCGTGATGTCAACATCGGAGACAACGCCAGAGATGTTGGTATAGTTGGCGTAGGCCACCACGCCGCCGGAATAGGCGTTGGCAACGCTGCCCGTGGAGGTCAGGTACATCTTGCCGGTCACCTTCAGATTCTGAATGGTGGCGTAGCTGCTGCTGGTGCCGTTCACATAGCCGAACAGTCCCTTATACGGAGCCGAGGTAGTGGTGGCACTATAGTAGATGCCCATGTTCTTCACGGTGTGATTTTTGCCGTCAAAGCTGCCCTTGAAGGCCGTGCTGGCGGTAGTGCCTCCGATGGGCGTCCAGTTGTAGCCGGCCAGGTCAATATCACCCGTCAGCGCACCGTTGATGGCATAGCTCCCGCCGTTGACTTGCGCCGCAAACCAAGCCAGCTCCGCTGCGGTACCAATCTGATACACGCCGTCGGTCAGAGTGGGCTGCGTCTTGGTGGTGCCGTCCCATGCGCCGGCAGCAGAGGCCGTCAGCGGAATGGTCTTGGTCAGCACACCGCCGGACACATTGGCCTTGTCTGCACTGCCCAGGTAGAAGCTGCCGTAGACATAGTCGCAGCCGGCGCAGAGCACCGCATAGGTGTAAGTGCCGTAGGGCAGGTTCTCATACTCGCCGTTGCTGTTGGCGGTATGGACATTGCCTGCGGCATCCGTCAGCGTCACAGTGGGCGTGGCGGTGGTGGGATTGGTAATATTCAGCTTCAGCTTGAAGTTATAGCGCGGAGTGACCTCCACATTCACATTGGGGAAACGGTTCAAGCAGAAGTTCACCGTGACCGCATTGAAGTTCGTGCCCACGCCGGTATCCGACATGTTATACAGGGTGGCAAACGGGTTCGCCGCCGAGTACATGGAGCCGTAGGTATAACCGTTGGTGAGCTGAACATTGGCGGTGCTGCCGGAGCCAAAGTCCACATTCGTCGGGATTGTCAGCTCCAGCTTGGCCTGATCCATCTGCTGATACTGGGCGACATTGGTCTTATAGGCCGTATCGCCGATGGAATAGAACAGGTTGTAGGTAGTGGGGTTGAAGATACCACTGTACTTGTAGATGCCACGGTAGCTGCCCTCGAAGGTGAGAGACACCTTATCGCCGGGCATGATCTCCGTCTCCTGGGGATTGGAGGCGTTGGTGACCGTGGCGGTAACCTCGGCCACGCGAGCCAGACTGTAGGAGGTGCCGGTGCTATCATGCATCTTGATGATCACAGTACCGCCAGCCAGCCCAGCATTGCGGAAGCCCAGGAGACTTGCGTGATACTTGCCGCTGGAATCCGCCGTCAAGGTGGTCCAGCCGGAAAGATGGGTATCCAGGTCACTTGCATCGGTGGTGACGATGGCGTACTGGACCGTCGTTGTGCCGCTGCTGGACACCGAGAAGTCCAGAGTGGGAGCGGTGTCGTTACTCAGATAGAACCAGTTGTCGTAGTTATAATCCCAGGCCGACGGACGGGAAGATGTCAGACCATTGGAATTATAGGCGATATTGGCTTTCGCGTTGCCGTGTTCATCCTTGTCGTTGGTAAGCACGAACACGCTGGTGCGCTCGGGATTGGTGGCCGGGTAGAGGCCGCCGTGGGTGCCATATGTGTCATTTGCCGCATATACATCCAGTGCTTTGTAATTCACGGCAAGGATGGTCGTTCCGTTCGGTTTCACATCGAGCCAGTTGTTCTCGGCGTTGCCGCCGGTCACTGCTGTGACAGCGTTTTTGTCGCCGCTCAGCACTTTGACCTTGAACTCGGGCTCGATCATGATATTTGCCGCGTCAGAGTTGATGATCTGCCACAGGCGGTAAGACCGGATACGCTCTGTCCCGCTCGTGTACTTGTAGCCGCTGGGGGACAAGAAGGTCTGAATCTCCGCTTCGTCACGGGTCTTGGCCATCGTGCCAAGATTAGAGAAGCTGTGGGAATACTGATCCGTGGAGTCTCCAGCATTGAAGGTGAATTCCTTCGCAAAACTGGTGGTGCTGCTCTGGAGCCATCCGGCCTTGGTCACATAAGTGGTGCCGCTGCGGATGTCCTTCAAGCGCCAGGTGTAGTTGGAATTGCTCTTGCTGATTTTGTAGGTCAGCGTTCTGGTAGCGTCAGCGGATGCGCTTGCATCGCCACTGGTGCTGCCCGTCTTTGGCTCAATGATCTGTGTGTTGAAATTATTATACTGGAAAAACAGGTTGAAGTCTGCATAGGCAGGAACCGTCACCGTCAGGTTGATGGCCTGGGAAAGCGCCAGGTTCTTTGTAACAACCGTGTATCCGGCGGCAGTCGTGTTGTTGATCGCCTGAGTGAAGATGTAGTCCTCGGCACAGGTGCCGATGGGTTCCACATAGGCATTCCAAAGGGCTGCGTTTCCGGCAGAGTACAGCATGAAGGGGTAGTAAGTATAATTGCCGGAAGGATAGGGCGTACCATGCTGCACATCGCCGCCCATGCTGGGCATTGAGATACGGGCAGTGTAGTCGCTTGCGGTGAAGTAGGTGTTATCGGTTTTGCGGCTCGTGGTGTAAATGG